>ENA-ORIC01000935-ORIC01000935.1-human-gut-metagenome-genome-assembly--contig:-NODE-935-length-31846-cov-6.943121_pt1 | contig 31846 bp, 21 predicted proteins | sample MGYA00243023_ERZ508732 | MGnify/ENA primary metagenome ERZ508732 (study PRJEB26277, sample SAMN04329767) | human gut metagenome | biome: human-associated habitat | host: Homo sapiens | place: USA... | reverse complement strand
TGGTTGTACGCCCTAATTTAATTCCCCGCTTTCATGCGCAGGGGGGTGGCACTAAAGTGCTACACACCTCTTAGAAGAAGTGGAGTCCTTGATGTTGAAGCCGCCGGCATAAACGTCGCCGTTGAGAGAGCCATTGATGAGGCTGATGGTAGTCTCCTTCACGTTGGAAGAAGCAGTCTTGTAATCAGCGTCGAATGCTTCGTTCTGATAGCTCCCGGCTACGCCGCCGCCATACATATTCCCTGTGACTTCGGCGCCATTGACCTGAACAAGAGCCTTTTCAACGGTGGCCTTGCCACCAAGAGTTGCCAGACCACCGGCGAAGACGTTGTCGTTGACCTTGCCGCCATTGAGAAGTAGCTTCACATCCTTGGTCGAGGACTCAGCTCCAGCACCTGAAGCAACGCCGCCTCCGAGGATGGCGACATTGGCACCATCCTTACCCAGAGTCTTAGCGACCTGATGAACGTGGCTGTCACGGTTGGGAACACCCGAATGTTCGCCCTGGATGTATCCTGTGATTGGATCGACGTTTGCAGCGTTGATTTCACCACCGGTGACCGTAATGGTCACGTTTTCCGTATTGGCAACGGCATTGGAAGCCTTGGCGTTCACGTTGTCAAAAGCGATGCCGCCACCGAGAAGTCCGTCAACGCTACCACCACTGACCAGAACGGCAGCGGATCCGACATTGGCAGTGGCCTTGACAAGAGACCCACCGTTGCGAATCTCAGCCGTAGAATAGGCGAGCCCACCAGCTGTGAAGAGAATGTTTTCTCCACCGCTGATGACAAGGTTCACCTCATCGACGTTGGCGTTCGCATTCGTCTGATTGGCCGCCTTGGAGGCATCAGCCTTGTCGTGAGCGACAGCCAGCCCACCAGCCGCAGTAGCGACGTTGTAGCCGCCCTTGAAGTTCATGGTGACGGTATCAACATTGCTAGCGGCCGTCACAGTGCCATTGTCCTTATCGGTAACAAAGTAACCGCGGGCAAGGGCAATGCCGCCGCCGAGGTTGCCGGCGTGAACACCATCCACATTCACGCCGCCAGCAAAACCGGAAAAGTCTTTAACAAACTCCGTGAAATTCTTGGTCGTGATGTCCGTCTTGAGTTTGCCAAGATAGGTGTACGCAGCCTGATGCAGCTTGGCCTTGTTGTCGTCAGTTAATTTCGCCGGGCCGTCGAAGTTCATGACCACGTCTTTAACGGTTGCCGTGGAGGAACCAACGTTATTCTCGGAAGAGTCGGCAAGAGCAAGACTGCCACCAGCCAGAGCTGCAGTAGAGGATTCGGCCCCGACATTCATGATGATCGAATTCGAGGAGGTTGTGGCGGTTCCGGATCCACTGCCCTTGATCGTATTGATAAACAATTTACCCGCCCAGCCGAACTGGTTAACCGTAGCATCAAAACTAACGGCTGCCCCGCCACCGAAAACTCCCATCACTTCGCCGTTGACAATGTCAACTACAGTTGTACCGTTGACATTGGCCGAAGACTGGCCCTTGCCGGTAGCTACGGAAACACCGCCGCCAAAGCCACCGATGACAATGCCGTCCAACTTGGAAGGATCAGCTTTCTTATCGATGTCGATGGTCACATGGGAGTTCTGGAGAACATCCGACTGAGAAAAAGATTTGTTGGCGGCAACGCTCAAACCAGCTCCCGCGAAGGCGCCCACATTGGCCTTTCCGGTAATGTTGAGAACGGTAGAATCAACCGACACAAGGTTCGTACCGGCTGAGGGTTTGAAAGTACCGATTGTTGAGAGAACTGCAGACCCGCCGAAGACACCCAGGCTGTTGCCGCTGACGATGTCGGTGGTTGCCGTACCAGTCCTATGAATAGCATGCGCAGTTTCCGTGGCTGCCATCATGAGATCGCCGCCGATAGCACCCAAAACCAAGGGATTGCTGGAATCAGATCCGATGATGATGTGCGTATCGCCGACTCGATCGGACATTTCATAGCCACCCGTGGAACCGTTAAAGCCAAACTGACCGAGTAGCTTCTTGCTGAAGTCCTTCGGCAATTTGTTAGCGATAAGATCATTCGAGGTCTTGCTATGGACAAATTCGGCTGATTCCTGATCCATCAGGTTGTAGCCGCCCGTGACTCCGGTAATAATTGTCGAGCCGTTATGCGGTCCGAGCATAATTGAAATGTGCTGAAGGAATTTCGCGAGTCCGTCCCCGGGTTTGAGCTTCGAAGCATCTTCCATCAGTTGACCCACACTGCCGTTCGTTTGTATGTAAAGTGTTTCACCCTTACCAGACACCAACTTGGTGGTCTCGGACTGAAGAACATCATTCTTCGGAAGACTGTCATTAGTAATGACCAAATCGCCTGCCATCGTGCCACCGGCCAGGAATGCCGTCACAGCAGCCGCAATCACCGTCTTCGTTCCCTTCGCCTGAACGGAGGACGTGGCTTCATTCACCACCATCAGGGCGCCGCGCGCCTTGTTGAAAACAACCTTGAATGTCGAATTCATATTTTTCTTCCCCTAAAAACAGTGAACAGTTGTTCACTCACGAAAAGCGATTTTAGGAACGCCCCCCCCCCGCGATAAGGGTTAACCCGCATACCAACAATGTGCTAAAAGCCTGCACACGTGCCTTGACTACTCGTTACGTCTTGATGACTGTCTTACTGTCATTCTGGCAAGGTTACTTGTATTCATATTAAATGCAGGAACCGGCAACAGCCCTTGGTCGCCCCCTGTAGATCAGCAAATGATCCAGTGAAAAATCGCCTTCCGTTGCACACTGGAAAATTCGATCTATCATTTTTGGCTTATCCTTTCAAACAAAACGGCAGGGGCAGCTACGGACCCTGCGGAAGCGATCCGTGATTGCCAGATAATTTTTCTGACCATGCGCAACACAGCTGGAATGAAAATTCGCGCACCCGGATTTTTCCGGGTTCTTCGCCACGAAAGGTGTATTTCAAACTCCACTTAGTCATATCTTTGATCTGTGTCAAGCTTAACCGGCTCAGAGCGGATAGTTCCCGATCGGAAGTTGTTATTGCAGGCGACATGTAGCAAACAGACAACACTGCCGATGACAGACGTGTGAAAAACCTCCGGCTTTCCAAAGAACACCGTAGACAAGGGCTCTCCTTCATATAGAGTAGGAGCGTAGATTCCTTTGCCTTGGTGAAGGAACCTGCTTCCGGAGAAAGCATCAGGAAAGCCGGAAGTCGGCTGGTCACGTCCAGTCTCCCGCGATAATTCTCTGGGTGCAAAAAACCGCCGGAGATTGACTGCCGGCGGCTCGGATCTTGACGCTTGACTGTGTGCTACTTCAGATAGCGAGGCACCCTGCGCTTCGTGAAGAGGGTGGCGATGAAGAGGGTAACGGTGTAGAGAAGGGGCCAGAGGACGCCGCCCAGGACGGCGATGATGTTCAGCGAGGTTTCTTCAACGATGATGCTCTGCATGCCGAACCAGCCGGTCATCATGGCGACGAGCGGGCCGCCGTAGTACTGGTCGACGGCCGAGATGAAGACCCAGACGAGGAGGGCGACGATGAAGGCGATTAGAGAGGCGCCCGCAGCACGGGTGATCGTCCTGCAGCGCATCATGGCGAGGCCGAAGAGAAGAATGTAGAGAAGGATCGAGGCGGGGTAGACGAAGGATGAGGACATCCATCCCGTGTAAAAGAGGATGCGCTCCCAACCAACTGCGGTGACCGCGACGGAAAAGGCTGTCGCGATGAGGGAGAGCACGATGACGATGAAGGATCCGATTCGCATGTAGGGCCTGTCTTCTTGACTTGTTGGGGCAGGCTTCTGCCGTGAGGCGGGCTCCTGAAACGCCCTCAACGCACGGCATGCCATCGATAATACATTTTACCTGAAGCGGTGCCGGGCGGCCAAAACGAGACGTTGCAAAACGTATTGCGGCTGCCCTCAGGCCAGCCCCGTGAAACGTCTCTACCGCAGAGGCTCCGATCTGCACAAAATGCTCACGATTAGAGCATAAAGGAATCGGCATCCTGAGTGCTTTGTTATAATACCGGATCCGCCTCGACGATCGGGGCGACCCTCTGAATCCACGACGGCAATCAAAAACGGAGACATCGAATGACGGGAAGTCGGATATCCAGGAACTCCCCCAGCAGGACGTTTGACCGGCAGGAAGCCCTGAAGATCATTCAAGGGGAGAAGCCCTACAGCGACCTGACCGCTCGATTCGAGCAGACCGACACCGAGGACGTGATGTTTGAGGCTCTCGACGTCATCATTCCCTGGATCGCTTCCGCCTCCATGGAACTCAGCCTCACGGAGCACTGCGCCGACGTCTACAACTTCAACCGGATCTGTCTGCACATCCTTGAATGCGGCGGCGAGTGCGGTCTGGTGCATCTTCTCTGTGCGGAATCGTACCTGCTCAGGAACGAGGTCGACAACGCTGCCGCACACCTCAAGGCAGCCGAGAGCTTGGCGAAGGTCGAAGGCAACTCCTACGGATATGATCTTCGCAGCCTGGTGAAGGCTCGCAAGCACACCCTTCAGATCATCCGTGCCTTGTATGAACACAAGGAAGACAAGGCCGAAAAGCTCTTCAACAAGCTCACTTTCGAAGAGCAGATGGAAGACCCGTTCGTTCTTCGTCACATGGCCGAGACATGGGCCTTCCAAGGCTTCTTCAAGGAGGAAGAGGATCATGAACTCTTCGAGAAGAACCTCAGCAAGGCCCTCGAGACTTTCGGTCTCTACTTCGTGGCAGGAGGGTCTGCGCCCAGGGCCTACCAGGTTACGGCCGTCATTTTGAGCAGGCTGGGCAACAAGGCCGAGATGATCGAAACGCTTGAGGACGGTCTCGACTCGGTGGTCGACTTTGAGGACAGCGACGGCGTGCTGACTCTCTCGGTCATGTGCCGTGCCGCAGTCACCGGAGGCGACCGGCTCTGCGACGAAACGCCGAGGGACTACGCACTCGACTTGACGAAGGCCGAGCGCATCGAGTGGATGCGCAGCCAGTATGAGCGCGGTGACGAGGGCAAGCGCGCGATTCTCGAAGTGACGTCGCCGATTCCTCTCGACAACTTCAGCCGCGTCGAGCTTGATTTCATCGCGCGTGCCGCACTTGACATGCAGGACCCGCAGAAGCTTGAGGCAGTTCTGGATGTTTCCGGCAACAACAAGGACGGCAACCTCATCAGGCTCTCGCTCGTCTGCGGTCTGCTCCAGCTGAAGGGTAACTGGAAGGAGGCGCGCCATACCGCATCCTTGGCTGCGCGCTTGCTCTTTGACGGGAACATTGAGCAGCATTTTGCCGTCGACACGGGGCTGCTGCTCTTCACGTACGTCGTCGAAGGTTTCAAGCAGGATGGTGACATGTCGGTGATTGACACTTTCGTCAATAACATCAAGCCTGAGTGGGGCATGCTTCGCCAACTCGTCTCCATGGCGGCCGCAGGTGAGATCCTCGAGAGTAGCTTCGGCAGCAAGGAAGACCGCGTGAAAAAGGCCAGGGGCCTTCTTGAAGCCCTGCCCGAAGAGGGCAGGGATGCCGACTGGTTCTTCCTGATGCTCAGGTGCCTGGTTCTTGCCGAAGACTACGACGAGGCGAAAAAGGTCGCAGCCAAGACGAGGAAGTTCCTCGACGAATACGCCAGGAACCTGATCGAGCAGGCCGAGGCGCAGGGGTATTACGGCACCCAGTCCGAGCTGAACATGCTTCGTCGGAACCTCGCGATTATTGAAACCATTCTCAAGGATCACGACTCCATCAAGGATTTCTTCAACAAGAGCACCGTCGCTGAGCTCGACAAGTCGAACCTCAAGGTCGAACGCATGATCCCGAACCCGAACGGCCCCGCCATCATGGTCTGCTCTCATCCTGTGGACAAGCACATCGTGCGCATCGTCGCCGTGGCCGACCTGGCGATGAAGCATGTAATTAATGCCGCTCAGGCCGAAGTCACCGGATCGGTCACGAACGAAGACGCCGAAGCGGTCAAGCTGCCCGTGCTCACGATTGCCGCCCCCGCAGAAGAGGTGAAGAAAATCAACGCAAGCGACTGGAGAGTGCTTCTTCTTGACGCCATCGCACGTCAGATGAACAAAGAAGGCAAGATGCCCGAGCCCGGCTACATGGTCACGTGCACCAGTTCGCCCACGTTCCCCAACACGCCGTTTGCCGGCATGTGCCTTTGCGAAGCCTGGGACGCCGTTTCGGCCTCGCTCAACTCGATCACCATTTATGAGCTCGTGCCGCTCTACGCCAACGAGTGCGATTTTGCCGCGCTCTACGGCCATGAGAAGCTTCTTGAGCGCCTGCAGAAGACGAACTTCTGGCCCGTGTCGATCGATCGACAAGACTGCTGCGCCACGTCCGAATGGCGCCCGCTCATCCCCAAGAGCCAGATCCGCCCGATGATCGAGGGCCCGATGGCCACGGCCTATGCCTGGGTGACGCCGGGCGTTCTTCAGAAGGGCGAGGACATCGGCATTTTCTACCGCAGGAAGCCCGACGGGGCATTCTCGGGCTGGGTGTTCCTCGGCACAAGCGAACGCATGGACGAGAACTTCACGTCCTCGAAACTCCTTCAGATCGACCTCAACACGCTCGCCAACTACGCCCCCTACATCGTGGGCTTCCTTGATGCGGAGGAGAAAAGCGCCTTCAGGCACGACGGTTGCGGCTCGGTCTCGAAGATCGAGTATGCCACCATGAAGTACGCAGGCATTCCTGATGCCGGCGGCAGGCGCCTGAGCTGATCCCTCAAACCAATGCCCGCATTCGACGGAAACCGTCATCTGCTTGATCTTGCCTTGAATCGGACGCGACTTTCTGAATCGCACGAAGCCTGCCTTCGGGATGCGGACTCGACCGTTGGCCTCGTCCCAATCCGTCGGGCGAACTTGCGGAATGCGGAAGGAATCCCTGTCGCCCCGAGCTTGGAACTTTGGGAAGCCCGTTTCTTAGCCTTGAACGCTTGGATTGCAGCAGACGCGTCCATCAGGCACTGTTGAAGTGCCTGAGAAGGCGCTTCCAGCAACCACAACATGTCGTCTTCCTTTTTCCACAGCACCAACCGTCCGGCCAACTCCGTGTACTTGAGAAAAGGAACCTCTTGTTCAAGGCACCGCTTCTGCAGTTCTATCGCCTTGTTCCACACGAAACGCCGACACCCGGCAGCTTGAGCGAAGATTCGCTTCTGCTCCCGGGTAGGCATCAGTTCGAACTTGTAGGCGATGTTGGCTTTCATGATTTCAATCCTACACCGTCCTTTTCGAGGACGCATGCTTCGCACGAGTTTGTGCGAAGGGGATTTGAGCACCTATCATCCCGGCGGTTAAAACCGCGGGTTTTCTCGGCTCGACTTTATCTAACGGGCCGTAAAACCTCTCCATTCATGGGGAGGATATAAGGCCCAAATGGGCATTTGGTCGTAAAGCACGCATTCTTAAAGGAAGTGTGCCATGATGTTCATATGAAGATCACCTGCGCCTTTCAATACGAACTCTATGTTGACGAGACCCGACGTGCGGCCTTGAGCCGAAACGCCGGTTGCCGCAGGTTTGTCTTCAACAAGGCGTTGGGGATCCAAAACGAGCGCAAGTCTAAAGGTGAAAAGCTTCTCACCTACAAGGAGCTCGCCCACGAGTTGGTGCTCTGGAAAAAACAACCCGAGACCGCCTTCCTTCGCGAGGCCATGGCCCAACCGCTCCAGCAAGCCCTGCTCGATCTCGATCGCGCCATCAGCGACAGCTTCCGTCCCAAGAGCGATCCGGCACACAAAGGATGGCCGAAGTTCAAGGCGAAAGATATCGGAGACGGCTTTCGGGTTCCGCAGTTTGCTCCAGAACACATCGACGATGCCAACGGGCGAGTCAAGCTCCCGAAGATCGGCTGGATTCGATACCGTAGAACGCGTGCCATCGCGTTTGAGTGTGCGAACGGGACGCTCGTTCCCGGTGTCGTGAAACAGATTCACGTCAAGAAGGACTGCGGCCGCTGGTTCGTGATCTTCACGGTTGAGTTCGAAGTCCAGGCTCCCGACATGAAGGCGCTCGATGTCGGAATCGACGTCGGCGTCGTGCATGCCGTCGCGACGAGCGACGGACGATTCTACGATCTCGACACGGAGAAGATTCGCTCGATCGAGAAACGCATTGCGGGCTTGAAACGCAAGCTTTCGCTCAACCAGGAGTCGCGAAAGAAACTCGCGAAGTTGGGACTGGCGGAGCCTTTTGACAAGAAGCAGCCGAGTCGCAAGCGCCGTCAGCTCAAGGAGAGGATTCAAAACCTATACCGAAAGATTCGTTGCATTCGACAGGATTTCCACAGGAAGACGGCGCATGCGCTCGCGCAGGAGTACGGCTGCGTGTACGTCGAGGACCTGAAGGTGAAGAACATGACGGCGTCTGCCAAGGGCACCGTTGCGAATCCCGGCAAGAATGTGAAGCAGAAAAGCGGGCTCAACCGCGCCATCCTGCGCACGGGGTTCTACAGTCTTCGCCAAACAATCGAATGGCAACTTCTGAAAGTGGGTGGTGTGATGATTCCCGTCGATCCGAGAGGGACGAGCATCACCTGCCCGCACTGTCAGAGCAGGGACAAACGCAACCGCCCGACGCAGGCGATTTTCAAGTGCGTCAACGAAAGTTGCGGCTTCGAAGCGAATGCCGACGTGGTGGGCGCCCTGAACGTGTTGAGGAAGGGCCGGACAGGCCCGAGTGCACACAACAAAAGCACATCGCCCATGTAGTGAGTGTTGGGGAGCAAGGCTTTCGGCCTAAGGACTCGATGCCATCAATGGGAACCGCCCTTGAACCACGAGACCGCGTGGTCCAAGGAATCCCCGCCCTTTAGGACGGGGAGGAAGTCAAAAACACTCTGGAACACAAAACGCGCATCGGGGAGGCATTAACGAACAGAAACACCGGGGATCAAAATTGAGGATTGAGCGTTCTCCTCGCGTCATCAGAGATGAAGAATTCATTACGCTGATGGCATTGAATTGAACGCAGGAAAGGACGATCATCGTAACTCCTGAGCACTCAGCATGAACACCCGAAGTGATCAATGAGCCTTGCGATGTTCGTGAACTTCTGCTAAAAGGAAGACAGCGATGCCGCTCCAGATGAAGAGGAGGGTGAAGAGTTCGCCCCAGCCGAAACGCTCGTTGAAGAATAGGATTCCGAGCAAAAGCGTGAGGATCGGCGAGATGTACTGGCAGAATCCGAGCACGTTCATCGGGAGGTTGACCGCTGCGATCGTAAAGAAGATAAGCGGGATGGAGGCGACGATGCCGGTGCCGGCGAGACAGAGCGAAAGCTCGGGATTGACCGTCGGCAGGAAGTGATTTTCACCGATCGACGAAAGCCAGAAGACATAACCCAAAGCAACGGGCATCATCATGAGGCCTTCAAGCAGAATGCTCACCCAGGCGTCGAGCATGAGCTTTTTCTTGAGCGCCCCGTAAATTCCCCAGGTCGCCGAGACGCCGAGCGAAATCCAGGGGAAGTGGCCGAAGGAGACGATCATGATGAGCACGCCGGTCATGGCGAGCATCACGCCAGCGGTCTTCGTGCGCGAGAGGCGTTCATGGAAAAAGAGAACACCGCAGGAAACGGAGATGAGCGGCGTGAGGAAAGTGCCGATGCCGAGCTCCACAACGTGACCGCTCAGAACGGCGATCACGTTTATCCACCAGTTGAGACCGGCGAAGCACGCGGCGGTCGCGAGCAGAAGGGCTGTGACGGGGGAGGTGAAAATCGACTTGATGTCGGACCAGGCGGAGCGGAGTTTTCCGCGGACCGCCATCACGAGCGGGATGAAGAGAAGCGACCAGAGAATGCGATGGGCAATCACCTCTACGGAGCCGGCTCCTTCGAGCAGGTTCCAGTAGATGGGCATGAGCCCCCAGCTGAGATAGGAGACGATGGCTCCGGTAAGTCCGAGCCGGAAGTCCGGCTCCAGTCGTTTGGTCATTAAGCTTCTGCAGCACCTTCAAGATGAGAAAGGCCGTACTTCTCCAGAATGTTGCGCGCCCGCCTGATGCCTTCGTCGGAAATCCAGACCGCCTTGTGGTCACAACCGGAAAGATCGGAGGACTGCAAAAGATTGTCGAGCGTCTCCCAGTCGAAGCTACGCCAGCTGGCACGGGCGACCTGGTCGTCATGGTTCCACTTGAAGCGCTTCAAATAAAGGAGCGCGAGGGTCAGTTCCTCGATGCCGGCCTCAATGGCATCGTCAGTCAGAGTGTCTTCATTGTTTTTTTGTTCTTGCATGGAGGCTTCCTGGCTTTGTTTTGTTTTTGCTATCTCGACATTCTACCTGCTGTGGCGAAAACGTGCCCGAACGAGGCGTTTTCAGAGCCCGGAAGCCCAAAAGGGCCTATTTTTTCACGTTCTCAAATGCCTCTCTCTCCTTGTCGCACAGCTAAAGAAAGGATTTTCATGTTCATCTGGACGCAAATAAACGCGATCTTTCTACTGCAGGCCATCATCCATTCATCTCAAACCATTCAACCGCACCATGTGAAGTGCCGTTTCTGGTTTATTTGCGCCGTCGCCCGAGCACAATCATCCTTGAAGCCCCTCTTGAAAATCCTGTAGTCCTGAACCCCTCAAGGGGTAAATCGGATCGAAGGAAGAGATATAATATGTTAATGTCGTAGAATATTCATTCTCGTGCGTTATTTTTGGCGCCCGCCGCCCGCACCAAGAAACTCGAGCCTTCGTTCTCCATCAAGGGTTTTCAGAAATGTCAACGGATTTTGAGGTCATGGTCCCGCCCGAGGGCGCCGATACGGGCGCAACTCAGAAAGGCATGCTGTCGGCAGCGCCCGCTGCCAATTCGGGACCGGTCAATGCGGCGCTCGCCTATCTCGCGACGCTTCATTCTCCGCAGTCGCGCAAGTCGATGGCGTCAAAACTCAATGTCTTCGCCCGATGGACCGGCGCCGCCGATCTTCGGGACTGTCGTTGGGGCGAGATGAAGACCGAACACGTGCTCGCTTTTCTGGCCAAACAGGAACGCGACGGCATTTCGGGCTCGACTTCGAACTGCTATCTGGCAGCATTCAAGGGTGTGGCTCAGGCGGCCTGGCTCGCCCGATCGATGGAGCACGAGGACTATCTGCGCATAAAGTCCCTGAAGCAAAGGCGCTTCTATCGACTCCCCACGGGGCGCGCGCTTTCCTTTGACGAATCCCGAAATCTCCTTGCGGGTTGTGATGCGGACACGGCGATCGGCGCCCGTGACCGTGCAGTCATCGCACTGATGCTCGGCTGCGGACTTCGCCGTGGTGAAATTCCTGGCATCCGCATCGACAAGCTCGATCTCTACAACCGTTCGCTCACCCTGATCGGCAAGGGCGACAAGGAGAGGAGGGTGTTTCTGCCACCGCCCGTCGCCCAGGCGGTCGAGGACTGGGTGCGTCGCTGGCGTGGCGCGGAGTCCGGACTTCTCTTCGGACGCATCTACAAGAACGGACGCATTTCCATCACCGACGCACTCGATCCGAGTTCAGTTGGTCGAATCACGAAACGCCGCATGGAGTCCGCGAACCATGAGTCGGCGACGGCGCATGACCTCCGACGAACATTCGCCACTCGACTCTTTGCGAACAACGTCGACATCGTGACCGTCAAGAACATGATGGGTCACTCGAACATTTCGACCACCGCCATGTACGACCGACGCGGTGATGATGCGATGAGAAGGGCTGCCGAAAACGCCGTGCTCTAATCCCGCCTGTGCTTCGGTTTCATTTTCACGACACCATCCCCGCATGCCGGCATGAAAACGTTTAAGACAGGACTTTGCGGCCGCAGATTCCATTCACCCGGTTAATCTTCCTGTCGTGTTGGAGTCTTGTATCTGTAATCTCAAAAACGGTTGAAAATCATTAGGCATACTGGTATAATCAACACCCACTCGTTATGCCGTGATTCCCTGAATTGTTCTTTTTCCGCGTCAGATTTCGATTCAGAGCTTTCATCGTCTTGCCTTCTTTCAAATTTGAACCTCTGTACCAGACCATTTCGACCTCGATATGATCCCTCTTCACAGATAGGCAGACATGGTTGGGCCCTCGGGTCGGCTTGATGAGCTTACTAGCCGATTTCGCGTACGATTAAACCACGGCGTGACATCGTTGTCGAATCATTCACATAAGATTTATAAGATGCTGATACCCCCCCCCACTAGGTTAGGATTCCTCAACCGTTTCATAACGTTGGCTAAGGCTTTGATGCTGCCGGCCGCGCTCTATCTTTTCGCAATCTTCTTCATTTTCCTGACGAATGCCTTTCTGCTCGGCACATTCAGACATGCCTTCGGACACGCTGGCCACACCTTGTTGACAGCGGTCGGCCTTGCGGGATTTTTTTACGTCTTTCGCAAGGATCGACGGGATCTTGCGACCACGTTGATCTTGTATTTGCTACTGAATGTGCCGGCCGCCATGATTTACTGGGATGCAGATTCGAATGTTAGAGATGCCTTCGATCTGACAAGGGGCCTCACAGAGAACAACTGTTGCGCGATCTCGCTAGCCGTATTAATCATGTTTTTTACGGCATCTTCATGCTTTTTCAAGAACAGATTCGTACAGAGGCTGATCCGTCTGCTTTCCGCAGTGCTCTGGGGAGCCGCTGTCTTATTGCCGCTTTCCTTCATCGGTTACTGGCTGTCTCATGATGGCTTGATGAACGCCGACACGTTGATTGCGATCTGGCAGACCAATCCCAGCGAAGCAGTCGAATACATCTCCTTCAAGGGCCCGATATTCACAGCAGTAGTTGGCATTTTTGCTGTGCTGATGTCCGCCATCTCACTCAGAGCGCTCACCTGCCGCCAAAACATCGGCATTTTCAACCGAGCTGTTCCTGTTATAACGGTAATCATGTTGGCCACCAGCATATTTGCAGCCATAAAAAACGCACGAAATATCACCACGGAGATCGTGGCTGTAGCCGTTGAAAAGGTACAGGAGCTCGATGCTTTCAAAAGCAAGCTTGAGGAACGCAAGTCCCTGATTGCATCTCTTGAGGGGCTCCGCGACCAGGGGCGCCGCGGCCTTTACGTCGTCATTGTCGGGGAATCCCAGACTCGCGACAGGATGTCTGCCTACGGCTATGAGAAAGAGACGACCCCGTGGTTGACACGTCAGGCGGTAGACGATCATTTCGTTCTCATGCAGAATGCCTATTCCTGCTACCCGAATACTGTTCGATCCCTTGAACAGGCACTTACGGCGCGCTCACAATTCACCGACAGATCTCTCGCCGAGAGCCCCTCGATCGTGGAAATTGCCCGAGCAGCCGGCTACCATGTTTCGTGGTTGAGTAACCAAAACAGGCTGGGCGGCTGGGACTCTCCAACTACCGTCATCGCCAACGAAGCAGACCATCAGGTCTGGATCAACGAAACCATCGGTGAGAAAATTCAGAGCCAGCATTACGACGATGCACTCGTGGACGAACTTCGAAAGATACCTGTGAACCACGAAGCCAAACAACTGGTCTTTCTGCATGTCCTCGGTTGTCACAGCAACTATGAACAGCGATATCCGTCCTCGTATGCCTCTCGAGACGGCGAACCTGGCGAGGATTATGACAATGCCGTCCGCTTCAGCGACGATTTCACGCGACAGGTGTACGAATATCTCCGAACCAGGTCGGATTTTCAGGCGCTTCTCTTCTTCTCAGACCATGGCGAAAATCCGAAGCACGGTCACACGCTTGATCCCTTCACCTGGGAGATGGTGAGAATTCCCTTGTGGGCCGTCTTCTCTGATAATTTCATTCAATCGTCGCCTGAAGTAGTCAAGGCACTGCAGCAGAACGTCGTGAATTTTTTTACCAATGACATGGTGTTTGATCTCCTTTGCGGTCTTCTCGACATAAAGGATCAGCCCTATTACGACCCGGAAAACGACCCGACATCCTCGTCATACTCCCGTACTCTTCAGGACCTAACGACGACTTCTGGAAAGTTCCGAATTGCAGATGATCCAAATCTCTGATACTGACCAAATCTGCTGAGTCGATCGGAGCATTGGTTGAATGATACTCATACCTGCGTATGCATCATCGTGACGACTGACGCTTCGGCACGCATTAAACTCTACAAAGACAAATCATGATTTCGACATTTAATAAAATAAGATTTAGCAAAATAAAGTACGGTCTCTATTTTGTTTTTTTTAATTCTGGTCATTATTTGCACATTTTACAATCAAAAGATTGCGAAAAAGATTCTCAGCATAGACTTTATTGAGCAGAGATTGTCTAAGAACGTCCCTAACAAAATCTGGCTTCATCGCTGCAATTCGGAACAAAGACTCGCCATCTTCCACAATAAATATTACGGCGTTGAAATCGACATCATTTATCACGACAACCTAAAGAAGTTCGAAAGCTCTCACGACCCGGAAGATCCAGAAAGCAGTAATCTTGAGCAAATCTTTAGGTATTATGCTGAAAACAAGCTGACTAACAAAATGTGGCTTGACTTCAAAAACCTGTCGGCCAAAAACAGCATTGAATCCGAAGAAGCCTTGTCAAAACTCATCGACAAATACGGCATCTATCAAAAGAACATCATCATCGAAAGCAAAGACTGGAGAGCATTAAGGTACTACAAGGACAGCGGTTATCAAACAAGCTATTACTTCCCATACTATCGGAAGGAACAGTTAAATGATGTCCTTAAAAAAGACGTTGAGGAGATTTTGCAGTCTGGAAATGTCAACTATATTTCCCTCTACCACGAATATTATACCTTCATAAAAGATTTGAACATTCCGAACGGAATAAAATTACTGACATGGGCCGATGGTAGTCGTTGGTATGAAGTTGCTTACCTCAACAAATTTCACGAAATCATGAATGACAAGGATCTCGTCGTCATATTGTCAAAAGAGACGAAAGATTGGCGCTAATAGCGGAAATGCAAAAATTAGGCAACATCCAGCGGTAAACGAATTTCCCACTGTTGAGCAATCTTGACGAAACCAACACGATAATCCTGAAGGCAGCCCTGATTCACGTTGAGGGCTGCCTTTTTTTGTAAGTTTAAACGTATTCGGTGATTTATCCTAATTTTACCATCAGGATGGCACATGCCAGAGCTCAAATCGTACAATAAACGAATATTTTCAAATATTTCCTCTCTCGATAAGTATCTGCGTAATCATGCCATAAACGAAATAGATCATATTGTAGAGCGTTGAAAACAATCAACTTCGAAGTCTCATATGAATCTTTCATTCGGTTTAAACGTTCTTGCCAGATAATAAAAAAGAGGCGTTAGCAACTAACGCCTCTTGGAACTGAAGGGTTTGAAACAATCAGCCTGCAAACTTTGTCTCGTGCTGGAATTTACCGTCATACGGATGGTCGACGGGGTACTTGAGACGTTCGAAGATGATCGTGGCGATGCCGTCACCCGCAGCGAGCCTGACGGCTTCGTCCGAGAAATTGGTCACGCGGAAATACACGGGCGTGCAATGACCGGGGTAATAGCGGGGAGCAGTGAGAATCAGCTCCTGGCGAATGCGGCTGTTTCGCAATTGAATGGTCGCCGTAATGTCGGCGGGCAATGCAATATCTTCTTCGCACTGCACGAAGACCGAAACCATGGGCTCGAGGGTGACTTCAGACGACGCCTGCTCGGAGGAGAGCAGGAGGGTCTTCGCAGTCAGATCGTAGCCGACGGACTGCACGCGGTCTTCCGCAAAGGGAGCCGCAAGCTTCTGACCGTATTCCTTGATTTTGTGATCGGTGAGAATCATCGCCTGGAGTCCTGTAGACGAGAAAGACCTGCGCTTTCTGAGTACGGAATTACTTCGTGTACTGGGCGTAGAGGTTCTTGAAGTATTCGCCGGACACGCCGAAGACGCGGCCGAAGCGTTCGGCATCGTCGTCCGTGAGTGGACGTTCGTCCTTGATGATGGCTTCAATCTCGGCGACCGGGATGCCGGAGGCGGAGGCGAGCTGCAGCAGGCTCATGCCGTTGCGTTCAATGAAATCGCCCTGAAAGATCTTGCCAAACGATTCGAGAGGGGCGGCGGTATTGGTCATTCTTGTTCTCCAAAAAGACGAGCGCCCGACTGGCCAGGCGTGAGCTAGAGCTCGAACGCATTCGGTCCTCGGGCGCAGGATTTTGTGCCGGCGTTGGCGGGCATTAAGGGAAAAGATAAGGATAGCAACTTTTGCCGCAAAAGTGTAGGATCCTGGCTCAATTTCTCTCTATCTGCATGATAACAGCGCCATTACCTCTGCTCTGCCTGAGGTTTTACGATTCCCATGGACAGAGTCCAAAACGTTCGGAGTACAGCGGCCTCATCTTTGTCGAGCGTCTATGCGTTCAGGCCTCTTCTGTTCGCAGGCGTCAGGTTTTGACGCATGTTGCCGTATCCTGACATTACAGCGGTCGGCCGTTGAATCAAACTCGGTCGCCGCATACCCTTGAGCATTCCCACTCAATCATGAAGTCACCAGTCCGAACCATCCTCGCCTCCGCGCTTACCGTCAGCTTCTCGCAGGCAGCGCTCGGCGCCTCCGTCATACCGCACGCGTTCATTCTGGGACTCGTTGATTTCGGCGTTCCGTTCACGCAGAACGGAAAGGTCGTCATGAGCGAGAAGTATGACGTCTTCAGGTCCAATCGCGAGGTCTCAGACCGTTTCAAGCAGCGTCCTGACGGCTATGCCGACTTTGTCGAGTATCACCTCAAGCACCTGAGTCCCGACGAACCGACGGTTGAGGTCACCCGCGTCCATGTGCCGGGCATCAGGCGAGCGGAGGTTGACAAAGCTGTCGCCTTCTATGTGGACCAGATGGCCAATTCGAGCGGCGAGGCGTTCGTCAAGAAGGGATCCAACTATCTGTCCGAGACCTTCGACATCATTGTCGACGGCACGAGCATCGACGTCATGGTTGCACCTGCGGTTGCTCAGGCGGCCGAGATCGAGGCGCTGATGAAGCGCAAGGACTATCGCATGAGGATCGGCGCCGTGACGCTCGGCATCGACAGCAAGGATTCGCTCGAAAAGCTCTTCAAGGAGAAGCGCGGCTGCAAGGTGAAGCGCATCTGGCAGGACAAGAGGTGGGATACCAAGGACGTGTGCTTCGGGTTCCCGGAAGAGAAGGATGGGTGGGTCCACTTCGACGGCAATCACGCCGCGCAAGCCCAGGTCAACTTGAAGTACTACAAGGACCTCCACGACGCACACATTCATGAGCTGCGCTCGAAGTACAAGCCCGCGCCGTCCCTTCCTGCCCATGATTTCTTCTGGGCTGTGCCCTGGGACGAATACAGCGGGACCGCCTGGAAGAACAGCAAGCCCGAGCTCGTCATCGAGGTGGTCGAGCTGCTCAAGAACCGCATCGCCGTGAACGCCACCCTCGGCAACCATGTCAACGTTGAGGACGCCAGAGCGGCGAGAAGGGCACTGATCGAAAAGATCCAATCCGAGAGTCACGATTATCCCGCCAGGCCCGAGCTGGCGAAGGGCCTTTTCTGATCACCGGACGCAGGATCCTGAGGGCATTGTTCACCCTCTGGGTTATCGTCACATCGGGTAATGGCCGATCCCTCCTTTCTCCTTCCCATCCCGTCCGGTCCGCGCGGTCCCTCGTCATCGCTGCGCGGTCGAACCATCCTTCCATCTCCAACTCAACCTGACCACCTATTCTTCGCCGAGCACCCGCCGGGCAGCCCCGCATGAACATTTCAGGAACAAAGAGGAGAGCGACGGAACGTCACTGTCATCCCGCCTCAAACATTCTTCAGGAAGAGAGGGTAGTTGTCCTCTGTGTCAAAAAAGCGACACACCCGCATTACATCATGGCTAACGGCGAGTGAGACCAATTAACGTTGCAGGTATTGGATGTCAATTTCCAAATCGCCTCTCTCATCGTATTTTCGGGCTCTTCTCCGGTGTTTCGCAGCACGAAAAGGGAAGGAGAAAGACAACCGTCTAAGGGTTTGCCCGCCCCCCCCTTCGGCAATTTCTTTAAAACAGGAGGCAAGCGAAACAGGCGAACCCGAAACCGTTCACGATGAGTGCGGAATTCTACATGAGGGTTCGCACCTACTTGGAGGCTTTATGCAAAAGACAATCCTCGCCGTCGCCCTTGCCTCGGCATTCTCCATGGGCGCCGCTTGCGCTGCAGACACGAACGTCACGATTCTTCAGGGTCAGGGCACCCAACCGCTCCTCGAAGGCAAGTACCAGCTCGGCGGTGACTACACGCTCGACGGCAAGACTGAGTCCATTGCCTACAAGGCAAACATTGACCTCAACGGCCACAACCTGACGATCACCACCGACGGCAGCGTCGAGAACGGCGCGGGAACCCAGAGCGGCAATTATGCGTTCCAGAACCTTACCATCCACGGCAAGGGTAATCTTGCGCTCACGGTGACGGGTCAAGACCAAATGGCATTTGGTGTTGACAGCGGGTCCAGCCTGAAGGCCGACAATATTGCGCTGACCAGCAAGGATGGTTTTTGCATCTGGTCCGAAGACAATGGGACGAAGCTGGATATCGCCACCAATGATCCGACCAAGGGTGTCATTGACATCAGCGCCAGAAACGATGCAGCGATCTACGTTTACGGCACAGGGACCGAGATCAACATCACCGATTTTGCCGTGCTGAACGTCACGACTACGTCCGATAGAAATCACGGCAACACGATCAACCAAAACGGCGGCACCCTGAACATTCAGGGCGGCAAGGTCTACCTCTCTTCGGACAAGCGCACCGCCTTCGTGAGCCAGGTCGCAAATTCTGCCCATACCTCCAAAACGACCTTCAACGTGAGCGAGCTTCACGTCGACGCCAACATCAATTTGCCTGACGATGAGAGTGGAATTGAGCGCAAGACCGGCGCCTTTACGGTGAGCGCCGGCAACGTCACCGTCAATGCCGACGTGTTCACGGTCAAGGTGACGGAAAGCGAGACCAATAAGAAGAAGGACATCTCCGCTCTGAACATTTTCGACGGCCAGGCTGAATCCTCTGACTCGGACCCCGTTCTTACCGTCAACACGAAAAAGACGGCCATCACCGGCGACGTCGTTGCCAAGGCCGGCACTTCGACCATCAAGTCCGAAACGCTTCAGGTCACGGGCGACGTGACGGTCAAGCAGGAAGCCTCCATGCCGCTCACCTTCAGCGGCAAGGACTCCTTCCTCACGGGTCAGGCGAGCATCGAAAAGTCCACAGCAAGGGATGGCGACAACACGCTCGCCTTCAAGGAAAACGCCGTCTGGACGGTCAAGGGCGAAAGCTCCGTTGACGCCCTCGTCGTTGAAAACGCCACCGTCGACATTTCCGCCACGGACAAGGACGTGACGGCTGCCTCGCTCATGGGCAAGAACGGCACGATCGTCATGGACGCCGCTGGCAAGAACACGCTCACGGCGACCACCAACACCGTGAAGGAACTCAAGGCAGTTGCCTCGAAGACCGCCGACGACGTGACGGCCGAAGAAGCCGCCAAGATGCTGGACCGCATCACTGCTGAAGGCGCCACGATCACGGGTGAAGTGAAGGAAGGCGACTACAACGGCTCGATCATCGTCGACCAGAAGGGCAACACCGTCACGAAGACGAACACCCTGATGCAGGACGTCCTCACGCTCAACGGCGCCACGACGCTCAGCCTCAACCGCATCCTCTCGAACGACATCAGGAAGCGCATGGGCGACGTCCGTTCCGCTGAAGGTACGACCGGCGCCTGGGCACGCTGGGATGGCGGCCGCCTCTCGGGCGGTGCCGTTGAAAACGACTTCAACACGATCCAGGTCGGCGTCGACACGCTGGTGCCGAACCAGAACTTCCGCGTCGGCTTTGCCGGCAGCTACACCAACGGTGACGCCGACTTCACGCGCGGCTCCGCCGAAATGGACGCCTGGTCGCTTTCCGCCTACGGCCTCTGGTACGGTGACAACGGCTTGTTCGCCGACGTGATCGCTCGCGTCGCGAAGGCCGAGACCGACATCACGGCCGACGGCGCCGCGAAGAAGGGCACGCTCGAAAACTACGCCTACAGCCTGTCGGGTGAGTTCGGCTGGCGCTTCAACCTCTCCGAGCAGTTCTACGTCGAGCCGCAGGGCGAACTGACGTGGACCTACATCGACGAGGATGACCTTCACCTCGGCACGGCCTCCTACACGTTTGACTCCATGAACAGCTTCATGGGCCGCGTGGGCTTCGCCACCGGCATGAAGTGCCCGAACAACAAGGGCGACGTCTACCTGCGCGTTTCCGCAGTCCATGAGTTTGCGGGCGACCGCAAGATCACGGGCGCCAACGGCGCAACGCTCGAAGAGGACGGCAAGGACACCTGGGTTGAATACGGCATCGGCGCCAACTTCAACCTGACGCCCACCACCTACTTCTGGGCCGACGTCGAACGCACCGAAGGCGCGACCCTTGACGAAGACTGGCGTGCCACCATCGGCGTTCGCAAGGTCTTCTAACAAACTAAAACTCAGCCTCTCTTCCGGTTGAGCGCGGCCCTCCCGGTCTTCGGATCGGGAAGGCCGCCTTCATTTTCGGCCCCCTCATCAAGAACCGCCCGCACGAAACATCATTACGCTTCAAGGCTCTTTTGTGGCGAAAATACATGAGGGTTAACGCGGATTTTGGCCGCCGCGAGGTCCTGAAACATGCGTTCCTCGCGGGATTCGATGACAATTTCGGGATTCATTATTACGACACAGATGCCGCCCGTCTTCAGACACCCGAGGCGGCCCCTCCAACAGGATCCATCCGACATGAACTCCCGCAACTTCAAGCTTGTCTTCAACAAGTCCCGCGGCGTGATGATGGTCGTCAACGAGATGACGTCCTCCATGCAGAAGGGCGGCCGCAAGGCCGCCGTGGTCGCCGCAGCCACCGTTCTCGCCAGCCTTCCCGCAGCCGCCCACATTTCCGCCACCGATGACGGCGTCGTCATCGGCAACGAAGCCGACACCGTGACGCTCGAGCAGGGCACGATCAACGGCACGGGCCTCTTCATCCATTCGGGCAGCAAGGACGGCCAGGACGTGAACACGAAGGTCATCCGCGAAGGCGGCCTCACGATCAACGCCACGAAGGTGAACGAGGCTTACCATGAGTGGGCGGGCGTTGAAGGCTGGGAAACCTACGGCCTCAACATTGCGGGCACGAACCCCGTTGAGACGACCTCGGGCCGCGCCTCGCTCAAGGGAAGCGGCAAGCTCGACGTCACGGTCGTGGGCGCTCGTCCGCCCGAAGGCGGCAAGGCCGGCAGCAACACGTCCGGCATCTTCCTCGGCAATGGCGCCGAACTCAACTGGACGGGGGACGTCTCCGCGAGCGTCACGGGCCGCGCCTTCATGAAGGGCGTGGGTGCACAGGACGGCGCGAACTTCATCATCAAGAACGGCAGTCTTGACGTCACCGTGAGCGGCGAATACAAGGAGAACGGTCGATACAGCCTCGAAGGCCTCTCCTTTGTCGAGCACATCAACGGGCTCGACTCGAAGACCGTAGCTCAGGTCGACGGCGACGTGAACGTCAAGGTCACGGCCACGAATGGGTCGGGCGTCGCCACGGCACTTCGTGCTGAGCGCACCCTCAACGGCATGACCGCAGATGCCGACATGTCGAAGCGCGATCTCGTCGACGTCCGTCTCGGCAGCCTTGAGAAGGGCTCGAAGCTGAGCTTCTCGGCCGTCACCCACGACGCCGTCAATAGCGAGCAGGACACCGACAAGTTTGCCGCAGGCATCATAGCAGGCAATGCGACCGTCACGCTTGCAGGCTCCTCTCTCGCCGTCTCGGCCGAAAACCACGGAGGCACCGGGTACGGAAAGGGCGTCAACGCCTGGGGCATCGGCATTTATGACTTCGCCAGGGTTGAAGCGGACGTCACCGGCGCCATCTCCGTCAGGGCCCGGGCCGACAACGGCGCCGCCACCGCGATCGGCGCCTTGAACGACAGGCCCTTCGACGGTCACGATCTCCGCTCCTCGAGCGGCCACGTTACGCTCAAGAGCGGCTCGATCGACATTTCGGTCGAAGCCGCCGCCCATGCATCCGGCATCTTCATGCAGGAGGGCGCGAAGGGCGAGTTCGAATCCAAGGGCCTCCTTTCGATCAACGCCAAGTCCACGCAGAGCAACGCCACGGCGATGCACGTCAACGGCCAGAAGAACGGCCGGATCTCCCGCCTGCGCGTCAAGGCGGGCGACGTTCGCATTGCTGTCGAATCGAGCGACCGCGCCTACGGCATCAATGCCGCCGGTGAATTCGCGCTTGAAGCCGGCGCGCTTCAGATCAATGCCACGTCCACAACTGCCAGGGCCACCGGCATGGGCATCTTCCACAACGACGTGACTATCGACGCCGTCACAACGGTAAACGTCATGGGCGGAAAGGCCGTCAACACCACGACCGACGGCATCCGCATCAACAACCTCGTCAACAGGATTGATGGCAACGAACAGTGGTTGCCCGCTCCCTCGGGCGTCGTCTTCAAGAAGTCGGCCGACATTTCGGCCACCGCCGAAACGCACACCGTGCGCGGCGTGGCCCTCATGGCCGGCAAGACCGACGTCACCGACCTCGGCGGAAATCAACTTCGCGACGAAGCCGCTGCCGTCACCTTTGAAGGCGACCTGAAGGTCACCGCGCTCTCCGGCGTCAAGTCCACGGGCATTATCGTCGACAACAGCTGGGACAATTCCAGCCTTCCGCATGATGCAGGGAAGGGCGCCGTCTTCACGGCCGACCAGAATGTGAAGGTTCGCACCGAAGCGGGCACGGACGAGGCCCGCGGCGTTCTGATGATCAATGAAGTTGAAGGCGCCGAAAACACCGTCACGCTCGGCGGCAAAGAGAAGGCCGTCTCCATCAGCGCGAAGAGCGGCGCGACGGCGTTCGGCATCCTCGCGGACCACGTCGGCACGTTGAGCGCGTTCGGCACGGTTGGCATCAAGGCTCAAGGCGCCAAAGCCTATGGCGTCAAGGCCGACGGCAGCGCCCATGTGATTCTCGGATCCGACAATGCGCAGGTCGTTGTCGAGTCCGTCTCGAACGAAGGTGAAGACACCGCCGTCTTTGCAGGCAAGGATGCGACCATCGAGTTCGTTGGCGAGACGACCCTTACGGGCACCACGGCCCTCAAGACCGAAGGCACGGTCACGGCCCACAAGGCCATGACGATCAACGGCCTGCTCGAAACGACTGTGAATTCCGTCCTCAATCTCGCGAACACCACCTTCAACGGCGACGCCGTGGTGAACGGCACGCTTGCGACTGCTGTCGAGACGACCTTCACGATCGGCAAGGACAACGCGCTTGTCTTCGCCAAGGGTGCCAGGGGCGTGATCGGCAACAACCTCATCATTACGGGCGGCTCCGTCACGAACAACGGCACGCTCGCCCTCGAGGGTGCACTCAGAGTGTCGGACACGGCCCTCGTGAACGCCGCAGGCGCCTCCATCTCGACCACCACCCTCGAAATCAAGAACGCAGTGGTGAGCAACAGCGGCTCGATCAAGACGGGCAACGTCTACGTCCGTGAAGGCGGCACGATCCTTGAAGACGCCTCGAAGTTCACTGAGGTCGAGGGTGGCCTCAGGTTCACGAACACCGAAGGCGGATATCAGTTCGAAAAGGGCACCATCGGTCAGGTCGGCAGCGACCTCAAGGTGACGGAAATCGAACTCTCGGGCGACTCCACCACCGCTCAGATCGACTTCGTCGGCGGCGAATACGCATTCAATGCCATGAAGATCAACATGACGCAGGACCGTCCGATCAACATGCTGATCTACGGCGACACGAAGGTCACGGTCGATCGTCTTGACCTTGAAGACGGCGTCATCAAGGTCGGCAACGGCGCCACGCTCGCGGTGTCCGATCTCGTCATGAAGGACGGCAGCCTCTTCATCGGAGACCAGGGCAACCTCTCGACCACGACGGGCCTGATCTTCAGCAATGCGCCCGGCGCAAATGGCGAAGGCACGGACGTCGGCAACGTGCTCCATTCGGGCCTCGACTTCCAGGCAGGCAGCACGCTCACCTTCACCGACGCGTCCTACAACCTCGACTATCTCTGGAGCGCCTACGAGAAGCTCAACTCCTCCGAAACGCTCAAGAAGCCCACGATCGCCTTCACGGGTGCGCTCGTGAACAATCAGGGCGGCACGCTTGAAGAGATCGGCGTCGAGAAGCTTCCAGAAGACACGGTGCTCGAAAACGTCGACATCACCGCTTCCGCCACCACGGGCAATACGGTCTCGATTGACAAGAACGTCGGCGGCCAGTCGCTCAAGGTCGAGGGCACGGGTACGGTCTCGGTGGCCGACGGCAAGAACCTGACGCTTGCGGGTTCGAGCGAAGGCGGCGAACTCATCTCATTCGAAGGTCATGAAGGCGAAAAGACGGTGAGCGCATCGGGCGCCACCGGCGGCCTCACGCTCGGCAGCCTCAATGAAAAGACGGACGGCACGCTCAACGCCACCGTCGAGGTGACCGACAAGGCCACGCTCAAGACCCAGACGGGCGACTTCAGGGTGACGTCGGTCAAGGCCGAAAACGCCGCCGTTGAAGTGGCTTCGGGGCCTTTCCGTCGAAACGATGGAAGTGAAGGGCGAAAGCACGATCAAGGCGGGCGCGAACGCCGAAGCAACTGTGGGCACGCTCACCGTTGCCGCTGACGCTTCGAAGAAGAGCACGCTCACCGTGACGGGCAGCCTCAAGGTCGAGGAAGTGAAGTCCGCAGCCGACACCGACACGGTCATCAACGTCGGTCGTGACGACGCGAAGGGAGCCCTCACGATCGGCAGCGCCGAGGCGAGCCTCAAGGGGCTCACCTTCTTCCTGGATCCTGCCTGGAAGGAGAATACGGAGATCACCGACGCCTCGAGCCTCATCGTCAACAAGACCGACGTGGACGGCAAGCTCATCGCCGGTCAGAACAGCTACTTCGTGATCGGCGCCGAAAGCGCAGCCGCGCTTCATGAGCAGTTCACGAACGGCAGTCTCACCTGGGGCGAGGATGCCGTGACGGCCGCCGCTTACGTCGCCAAGCCGATCACCGTCAGCACGGGTGCGCTCGTCGTCAACGGTGCGCTCACGGGCGAGTCCACGATCCCGACCGTTGCGGACGGTTCCGTCTCCTTTGCCGCGAGCTCCGCGCTCGTGGCCGACGTCTCCGGCATCACGACCGAGGGCGGTACTCTCATCACGGCCCAGTCCTTCAGCATCGACAAGAAGGCGAAGGCCGTCGTCGTGGGCCTCACCAAGGACAAGACCTTCAGGCTCACCACGGGTGAAGCCGAGGGCGAGTTCTTCAAGGACGTCGTTGCGGGCAACAAGATGTGGAACATTGCCGTCGACGACACGGGCCTCGTCTCCTCGAAGCTTGCCGACGCCTCGAACGTCTACGGCGACCTCATGCAGGGCGGTCCGCTCGCCAATGCGGGCATGGCCTCGGGCAGCGCCTGGGCCGACGGGCTCCTGACGGACGCCACGGGCAAGGCATCGCTTGCCGACATCGCCGCGCGCTTTGACGCCGCCATGAACACGGCAGGCGCCGCCGCCGTCTTCACGACCGCGTACGACCGTGCGTCTGAACTGCGCGACGCCGTTCGCAGCGAAGCCGGCAACGCCGAAGGCAGCCGTCTCTGGGCCCAGGTGACGGGCGGCAGGACGAAGCTCAAGGGCATCTCCACGGGCGCCCAGTCGCTCAACGTCGACACCGATGCCTATGGCCTCGTCGTGGGCGGTGACGTTGCGCTCGCGAACGCCGTCGTGGGCGCCGCCTTCACGGCAGGCACCGGCGACAGCGAAAATGACGCCGTGGGCGTCAAGGACGACTTCGACTTCTACGGTCTCTCCGTCTACGGCATGAGCACCGTCGGCGGCATCGACCTTCTGGTCGACGCCTCGATGACCTTCGTCAAGTCCGACCTCACCATGAGCGGCGCGGCCGACATCGACACCGACACGACGACGGCCGTCTACTCGGTGGGCGTGAAGGCCCAGCGCACCTGGGACTTCGGCGTCGAGTTCACGCCGTTCGTCGGCATGGACGTCTACCACGTCCGCGCGGACGGCTATGACAACGGCCACGGTGCTTCCGTCCAGGACGCCAATGCGACCACCGTCGAATTCCCGATCGGCGCGAAGGTTGCCAAGGCGTTCGACGCCAGCGGCTTCAAGGTGAGTCCGAACTTCACGTTCGCAGTCGTACCGACGACGGGCGACCGTGAGATCGACAGCAGCGTCCGCTTCGCGGGCGCCGAGAGCACCTACAACTTCACCTTCACCGACGACGTCAAGGTTCGCTCTAACCTCGGCGTGGCTGTCGAAAAGGCGAACTTCCGCTTCGGCCTCAATGCCGGTTACGACTGGGGCAACGAGGAACGTTCCGCCACGAAGCTGATGGTCAACGCGCAGTACCGCTTCTGATAGAGTGCTGACAACGGGCCTGTCCTGACGGGCAGCCCGTTCCACATCCTGCCGCCCGACGGGTCATTCTGCCGGGCGGCATTCTTTTCTGAACCCGGTGAGGCTGAAGCGGCCGCAAAGCCTCTTCAGATCAAGATGACAGGAGCCGGGCTGCGGCACTGGCCACGTCGTTACGCCAACGCTCCGCGTAACGAAGCTCCTCGTCGGCGGCAAAGTCGGGCGGCATTGCCTCGTCGAGCGCCCCTTCGACGCGATCAATCACTTCTCTCAAAGCGGCACGGGCTTCATCCATCGTAAGCCCCATGCCGTTCGCCTCCTGAAGAACCCCCGAGGCATCAATGTCCTCAAAGCGACGGCAGCCGCCCACCGACATTGCGAGCGAAGAATCAATGCCGTCGAGGATGCGGGCGTTCGCCAGATCGTACACGGGCGCCGGCATGAAGCCGCCGGAGGTTCGTGCAAAGGAGATGTTCTTGCCGTGCATGTCGGAACAGCCGGCGAGAAGGCAGAAGACCATGCGCCTGAAGAGCTCCAGGCGAAACGCCCGTGGGTCCGCCATAAACTGCGCGAGCGATGAAAGGCGCTTCAACGAGATCCCGTCCGGATGCTCATCCTCATACTTGAAAAACGAAAGGAGGCCGAGCGACTGGCACGCGTCGATGACGTGGCGGCGCCTCACGCGAACACCGTTTTCGGTCTGATCGACACGGCGGTCAAAACGGATCACCTCAAGCGCACGGTGGCGTCCGAGGGCGATGAGTCTGGCGTCTGCCGCATCAAAGCCGGAAAGGCGAGCAAGAGAAAGCGTCAGATGTTCGTTGAGAAGGAGATGAGCAGGGCACGAGGTCTCGAACTTGAGGATCCTGTCCGAGGCCAGGCCGCCGCCCGTGGCGAATCCGTATTTGCCGTCGAGCTTGAGCATGGTGAGCTTCGGCTGCGCGCCTGCTGCGAAAACGCGGAAGCGTCCGTCCCAGATCTCGATGGGATTGAGAGGCAGTGCGTCAAGCCTGGCCTCGATCTCCTCAAGAGTCACTTCGCGGAAGTCCTCCTCGGCGCGGTCGGGAAGCTGATCATACTCAAGCCTCAAGGCGCCGGGAAGGTCGGAGCGCAGGTACAGGCAGAGTGGGGCAACGGAAGATTCGTCAATGCGGGTGAGCTTCGAAAGACGGGTACGGATGCAGCCTTCGGGAAGCGTGTTCTCGAAGAAGGCCGTCGAGTCAATGTCGGAAAAACGTCCGTCAAGCGGCAGGGCGGGCGAAAGAGGAAAGCCAGCTGCGCGCCATTCTTCGCAATAACGAAAGGAGAGGCCGAGGCGATTGAGGTCGCAGTGCAGAAACCCGACGAGGCGGTCTCCGAGAAGAACCCTTGCGTCAAAACCAGCCATGGAGTTCGTCCTCGGTGAGCGGCACGACCTTGACGTCCTTTGGGATCGGCGTCATGAGCATCACGCCGCGTGCGTAGTCGAGCGCAAGGCCGAGGCGTTTGAAAACAAGGACGAGCGTGCTGATCGGCACGTCCTCACCGCGTTCAAGGCGCTCGAGTGCATCGACGGGGACGCCCGTGTCATGGGAGAGGTCGTCGAGCGTCATCTCCATCGCCTCGCGATGAAGTTTGATTCTCTCCCAGAAGTCGTCGGGAAAGACGGGCATTGAAGCCGGAGCCTTTGTTTCGCTCATGGAACTCAACCTCTCGAAAATCGTTCGGGGAGAACTATTCCTGCATCATACACGGGTTGGCGAGGAGGGAGAAAAAGTTTCTTCCGAGGCACCAGAGCAGGGGAGGGAAGGGAGCCAATTGAACGAAAGGGGCGTTTCGCGATTAGAATCCGCGACCCGCCCCGTGCATGGCCTTCTCGTTGGAATGCCCGTACAGGAATCATTTCCAATCTCCACTCTGCGATGGCCGTAAAGAGGATCATGGTAATTACAGAAATGATAACCCTAACGCAGGGTTGTGACACAATCGATAAAGAGTCGGTGTTACGCCGCGCCCTGCTGCGCCTCTTACGCTCCGGCTACACGGACGGTGAAGTGGATTATGTCCGCAGTTCGTCCGACATGCAGGGCTACAGTCTTGCTGGTTATGCGACGTGGATGGCCGACAACGGCATGTTCCTCGACACGGTGGTCCGCATGTCCAAGTTTGACAATGACATGACGGTCGACGGCTCCATGAAGGGACAGATGGACAGCCTGGCGATCGGCGTCTCCGCTGAAGGCAGATGGCGCGTGGATCTCTCCAGCATGTTCTATGTCGAACCTCAGGCTGAAGTTGTCTACACCTACATCAACAGTGATGACTTCACCCTTGGCGAAGCACGTTACGAGGTCGAAGGTCTTGACAGCCTGACGGGGCGTCTCGGCTTTGCGTCCGGCATCAAGTGCCCGAACAACAAGGGTGACGTCTACCTCCGCGCGTCCGTCGTGCACGAGTTCCTGGGTGACAGCAGGATCAAGGGCACGGCTTCCGGCAGCACGGGCATCGTCGAGATCGACGGCAAGGACACTTGGGTTGAATACGGCCTCGGCGCCAACTTCAACCTGACGCCCACCACCTACTTCTGGGCGGACGTCGAACGTACGAGCGGCGGCTGGCTTGACGAAGACTGGCGCGCCACCGTCGGCGTGAGACATGCGTTCTGATCGTCCTGACAGACGGATGCCATACACGAGGTGAGCTGACGGCTCACCTCGATCAGTCACCTCCAACCTCGCCCGAACGTTTCACGACGTTCGGGCGATTGTCTTTGTCGGGAAGGAAGAGGAGCACGCCCAACAGCGTGGGATGAGAAACACCGCCGCGGATACTCTCCACCGGCGGCGTTTCCTTTGCTCCCGCCCACCGAACCGAATGAACAAAACGGCGGGAGCTTCTTCAGAGCTTCAGGCTTCTCAGAGGCTGCGCTTCAGCACCTCCACGAAGTCCTTCCTCGTGAACGGAACGGGGAATGCTTCAAGCGGCGCAAACCAGTGCTTCTCGATGTGCTCTGCCATGGCCTCGAAGTGCGTGTCGTCGATGCCGAGCTCAGCAAGGCCCGAGGGCACCCCGATCGACTTGTAGAAGGCCTCAAGCTTCACAAGACCTGCCTCAGCTAGCGCCTCGCAAGAATCAAACTCGTCGGCGCAAAGGCCCATGACGCGTTCGGCAAAGCCCGCAAAGCGGTTCAGGAACTCTGCGTCCTTCTCAAGGAAATAGCGCAGGAGGCGCGGCGTGAGGATCGCCAGACCGATGCCGTGCGTGATGTCGTACCAGGCGCTCACCTCGTGCTCAATGGCGTGGCAGGGCCAGCCGGAGGCCTGAGAACCAAGCGCCGCGATGCCGTTGCAGCCGAGTGTGCTCGCCCAGAGAAGTTCGGACCGAGCGTCGAGGTTGGCAGGATTTTCGAGCACGACGGGCGTGTTGCGGATCACCGTACGCAGGATGCCTTCGATGAAACCTTCGGCCACGGGCGAGATGTCCTTCACGAAGTACTGTTCCAGGAAGTGGCTCATGGTGTCGCAGGAGCCCGCAACGGTCTGGCGGGTGGGAACCGTAATCGTATAGGTCGGATCGATGAAGGAGACGACGGGCCAGAGCAGGTCGTTCACGACCGGAAGCTTCTCATTGGTCTCGATGTTCGAGATGACGGCCCCGTTGTCATATTCACTGCCCGTTGCGGCGATGGTGTTGACCGTCATGAGGGGAAGGGCGTCTTTCACGAGACTGTTGTCGAGCACGAAATCCCAGGCGGGACCGTCATGTCTGGCCGCCGCGCAGATCGCCTTCGAGGCATCCATTGTCGAGCCGCCGCCAACGGCAATCACGAGATCCACGCCTTCAGCGCGACAGAGGGCTGCAGCGCGGTCAACCGACGTTACGCGCGGATTGGGTTCGATCCCTGAAAACTCGACGGCGCGCACGCCCGCAGCTTCAAGGGCCTTGAGGACTGCGTCGAGCGCCCCGTTGCGGCGCACGCTGCCGCCGCCCGTGACGACGAGCGCCACTTTACAGCCGCTTGAGGTCAGTTCGTCAGGCATGTTGTCGGCCACGGCGCCGACGCCGAAATGAAGCTTCGTGGGTGAATGGTAGGTAAAGGACTGCATGATCCGGTCTCCTTGTTCGTAGGGTGCGTGCGTTGCGGACGGCTCCGGCACGCGGCCCGTCCGCCTTCATGCAGGGAATTCTGCACCTCACGGCCTTTTCGTCTTTGCCCGTTTCTCTCAACGACTTGCCCAAAGTTCTTGAATTGGACCTGTGGCAAAAAAGTCACGCCGCAAGCGGGAATTGTGCAAGCTAGGGAAACCCCTTAGTTCCAGGGTCCGGACTGGCGCTGAAAACAGGCCGATCTACTGCCAGAGCCTCTCGCAGAGGGAAAGACGTCCAATATGTGATTCCCACTGAAGTCAACGTGAAGCCGAAGGCGCTTCACGAGCGGGGGAAGTGCGTTCTCGGCATTTCGTCGTCTTTGTACGAGAGGCGCCGTTGCTGTATAGTGTCGCCTCGCTGAACAAACGTTCATTCAGAAAATTCCTCCCTGACACAGTGCGACAGGGGTTTAGGATTTCAAATCCACAAGAAACCACAAAAGAAGACACTCATCATGAAGCTTGCCAGCAAGTTCAAGACCGCCACCGTTCTCGGCGCCGTGTGCGCCGCCTTCGCCGTTCCCGCCCACGCCGAATTCACCGGTTCCGCCGGTCTCGGCGTTCACGTCTGGGACGGCGGCTACCGCGACACGGACCCCCAGGTCTCGCCCGTCCCGGCCATGAACATTGAAACCGATCATTTCTACTTCAAGGGCTTGGAGGCGGGCGGCTACCTCGTGAAGACGGATGCGCATCGACTGACGCTCGGGGTCTCCTACATGGGACTCGGCTTTGACGCCGGTGACTCGGACGACGCCCGGATGAAGAAGCTCGACGACCGCGACGGATCCTTCTTCGCCAACGTCACTTATGTCTGGCGCAGTCAACTCGGCCAGATCATAGCGAGCGTCGGCGCCGACATTTCCGGCAAGTCCGAGGGCTTCATGAGCGACGTGAGCTGGTTGAAGCGCTTCGACATGGCCGGCTTCGGCGTCACCCCGCAGGTCGGCGTCCTCTTCACGAGCAAACAGTTCAACGACTACTACTACGGCATCTCTCACGCCGAATCCAAGCGCAGCGGCCTCGATGCCTACAGCGCCGATGCAGGCGTCTCCCCGTACTTCCGTCTGATCGGCGACTACCGCATCTCCGAAAAGTTCAGCGTCTACGCTGAAGGCACGGTCCGCTCCCTCTCCAAGGAAATCAAGGACAGCCCGATGGTTGACGGCGACATCGCCTACGGCTTCGGTGCCGGCGTTTCCTACCACTTCTAAGAGGTGTGTAGCACTTTAGTGCCACCCCCCTGCGCATGAAAGCGGGGAATTAAATTAGGGCGTACAACCA
>ENA-ORIC01000930-ORIC01000930.1-human-gut-metagenome-genome-assembly--contig:-NODE-930-length-32028-cov-3.350975_pt1 | contig 32028 bp, 24 predicted proteins | sample MGYA00243023_ERZ508732 | MGnify/ENA primary metagenome ERZ508732 (study PRJEB26277, sample SAMN04329767) | human gut metagenome | biome: human-associated habitat | host: Homo sapiens | place: USA... | reverse complement strand
GACGCAGGAAATTACGCGAATGGAACAGGAGAATCAACAGCTTGCCACACAATATCAGGCTGAGATTAAACACCATTCGGAACAGACGATACGTCGTAACAAAGCAGAAAATGAAGAACTTAAAAATGACGAAAAAAAGAAGCAGCAAAAGAAACAACAAAAAAGAAAATCATCTACGGCAGATAAGAAAAAAGAAACGATGAAAAAAACAAATGCAGCTGGGATGGAATCGGATCAACATTTTGATATGCGGATCTAGAATGATATTTCATAGGCGATGGAGGGCAACATGATTTTTTTAGAAGCGACAATGATTGTTATTGGCTTAGCCGCTGTCATTATCAGCTTTCGTATATCAGATAAGAAAGTAAGTAATACAGCAGAAGTAGATATGGAAGCCAATATGCAAAAGTTTGATGAAGTAAAAGAAGAACTTTCACAGAAAGCAGAAAGCATATTAGAAAGCACGGATGATAAATTAAGTACATTATCCAATGAAAAGATTATGGGAATGAATGAGTATTCTGACCAGGTGATGGATAAGATCGAAAAAAATCATGCAGAAGTTGTTTTCCTATATGACATGTTGAATGAAAAGCAGGAAGAAGTGAAGCAATTAGTTCATGATATAGATTCCTTGAAGGCAGAGATTCATAATGAAGCTGCAAAAGGATACCAAAGTATCAAAGAGCAGGAGAGGCAATTAGACGAATTAAAAAAAGACATGGAAACAGAGTCCCTACGATTGGATCAGGACAAAAAAGAAATAGCAGATAAAACGGAAAAAGAGAGAACAGACATTGCGGAAAACAAGGAAGATGATGTTGAACAGGAATTTCATACATTGTTAGAAGGAACAGACCATGATGAAAAATCTGCCGCGTCTGTTTTTGATGAAGAAATAGCTAAAATTGAAGAAGAGGAAGCAAAAAATACACCACAAGAACGTTATCGTCCATTGCACCAACAGGAAAAGGCATCCAATCATAATGATGAGATTATTGAATTGTACAAAAATGGAAGATCCATTTTAGAAATTTCAAAAATGTTGTCGATCGGACAGGGCGAGGTGAAATTCGTGATCGATCTGCATCAGGCAGCGTCACGTTAATTACAAAAGATGGGAGATGACATACAATGAATAAGAAATCATTTCTTCGTGGATTTGGAAGTGGTGTGCTTTTTACTGCTGTTATACTAGGGACGTCTGCGATGTTAAGAACATCGGATTCTTATGTACGATCCCGTGCTCTCAAATTGGGAATGGTAGAAAAGCCACAAAAGGAAGAAACACTCTTTGCAACGCAGACACCACAGCCATCTGTCTTACCGACGCAGACAAATGCAAAAGATGATGCTAAGTCAAAGTCAAAGTCAGAGACAACCACATCTGCAACACCGCATACATCGGCATCTACGACAAAAACATCCAATAAAAAGCAGGAAAAAAAGATGGATACCGAGAAGAAACGTTTGGAAAAAGATTTGAAAGCCGAAGAAAAGAAATTAAAGATTTCGGATGGAGAATGGTCTTCTGACGTGAGTAAAGAGTTAGAAAAACTTGGTATTATTGATGATTCCAAAAAATTTGATAAATATTTAAATCAAAATGGATATTCTAATTCAATCAATTCAGGAACGTATAATGTATCCGTAGATGATACATACAAAGAACTTGCAAAAAAGATTACAGGAAATCGAAAATAAAAAAAATACTTCTGTGATTGCTAAGAGTAATCCGGAAGTATTTTTTATATAACTCAAAAATCAAAGGAAAAATATTTTGTCAGAAAAGGAGAAGTAGTATGAAATTTCGTCCATGTATTGATATTCATAACGGAAGTGTAAAACAGATCGTAGGAGGCAGTCTGCAGGATCAGGGAAGCCAGGCTGTTGACAATTTTATATCTGAACGGGATGCAGCTTTTTATGCAGACAAATATAAAGAAGCAGGGTTGAAAGGTGGACATATCATTCTATTGAATCCTGCTGGATCAGAGTATTATGAAAAAGATATAGAACAGGCCAGGAAAGCGTTGATGGCATATCCGGGGGGAATGCAGATCGGGGGAGGTATGCACACAGAAAATGCAAAAAGTTTTCTTAATATGGGAGCCTCGCATGTGATCGTTACATCATATGTTTTCCGGGATGGAAAAATAGATTTTAAACGATTAGAAGAGCTTGTTGCCAGAATAGGAAAGGAACATTTAGTCTTAGATCTAAGCTGTCGTTTTTATGAAGATGATTATTATATTGTGACAGACCGCTGGCAAAAAAGAACATCGGTACCAATGAATCAGGAAACATTTGAACGGCTTGCTCGGTATTGTGATGAATTTCTTATACATGCTGTTGATGTCGAAGGAAAAGCATCCGGTGTGGAAAAAGAAGTGGTCAGACGGCTTGGAAATGCAAAAGTGCTTCCTGTGACATATGCAGGCGGCATTCATTCTATGGAAGATATTGATTGGATTGAAAAAGCAGGAAATGGCTTTGTGGATTATACTATAGGAAGTGCTTTGGACTTATTTGGCGGAACGATTTCTTATGAGAAGATCATAAAACGTTCTCAAAAATAGTGGGAAAATAGGTGTAACAAATCTGTAACAAATACACAATCTTACGGAATAGATAATAAAAGGTGTATGCAATAATGACAAATTAATTATGAATTATAATAAAAAATTATACAAATAGCACAATAAAATAGAATGTAAAATCTTTCTAAAATTTAAAACATTTGTAACAGGGTTGAAAATATGAAAAAGTGTGTTATAATTGTTACATAAATGTTAAGCAACAATTGCATTTTTGCAAGAGCAATATATCAAAGTTGTTCCTTTATAAGAAATGTAGAAATGCAAAGCAAAATTTTGGAGGTTTTTATGTTTATGAAAAGATTTGCACTGTTGGTCTTATCAGTTGGAGTGATTTCCTGCTTTCAGGCAGCAGAAGCATCTGCTGCACAGGAGGAAGCTTTTAATCAGAACACAGTTGCAGTATCTGAAGCAAATGAAACGATTACACCCGTACAGAATAATCTGTCTGCGATAGTGCCAACAGCGGCACCGGTTGCACAGAATGCTCAGGAAGCGCAGACAGCTGTTGATTCACAGATACAGCAAAGAGCTGTAACACAGGGAAAAAAAGCTGCCAAAAAGAAGAAACACAGTACTAAGAAAAAGAAAAAAGCTTCTTATACAAAAAAGGAATTGCGTCTGATGGCAAGCATCATTAATTGTGAGGCAGGTGCAGAGCCATATCAGGGTAAGTTAGCCGTTGGTGTAGTAGTAATGAACCGTATTAAGTCCAGATCATTTCCAAACACATTAAAGAAAGTGATCTACCAGAAATATCAGTTTTCACCGGTAAGAAACGGATCATTAAACAAGCGCCTTAGACAATATGATGCAGGAAAGATTCATTCAAAACAATGGAAAGACTGCATTTCTGCGGCAAAAAAGACTTTAGAAGGTCAGAAGACGATTGTAGTGAAAGGAAAGGTAAAAAACATGAAAAGTTACCATTTCTTCAGTGTTCGTTTATCAGGTGCCAGGATGAAACTTGGCGGACATCGTTTCAAATAAACTTCAGAAAAATAAAAGAAAAGATACTTTATAACAGCTTCTTTGTTATAAAGTATTTTTTTCTTTTCTATTTTGCGAAAATGTGGTATCATTTATAATAGTATGTTTTGTATTTTATGAATAAAGCATTCTATCTATGAAAACATCAAAGGAGGAGACACAGTGAGTAGTCCGGAGAATATGAATGAGATGAATAACGAGAAAGTCTCTCGTAATTTTATTCAAAACATAATTGATAAAGATTTGGCGGAAGGAAAGTATGATAAGATTGTTACACGTTTTCCACCGGAACCAAATGGTTATCTGCATATAGGACATGCAAAATCCATCTTATTGAATGCAGGTCTTGCAAAAGAATATGGTGGAGATTTTCATTTGCGGTTTGATGATACAAATCCCATGAAAGAAAAGTCGGAATTTGTAGAATCTATTATGGAAGATGTAAAATGGGTCTGCGGAGATCTGGATCTGGAAAAAGTATTTTACGCATCTGATTATTTTGATAAGATGTATGAATATGCAGTTTTGCTGATCAAGAAAGGAAAGGCTTTTGTTTGTGATCTATCACCTGATGAGATCCGCGAATACAGAGGAACATTAAAAGAACCGGGTAAGAATAGTCCATATCGTGATCGCACGATTGAAGAAAATTTAGATCTGTTTGAGCGCATGCGTGCCGGTGAATTTGAAGATGGTTCTAAAGTATTACGTGCTAAGATTGATATGTCTTCGCCTAACATTAATATGAGAGATCCTATTATTTATCGTGTTGCGCGTATGCATCATCATAATACCGGTGATAAATGGTGTATTTATCCTATGTATGATTTTGCACATCCGATCGAAGATGCGATCGAAGGTGTGACACATTCAATCTGCACATTAGAGTTTGAAGACCATCGTCCATTGTACGACTGGGTGGTACGTGAGATTGGTTTTGAAAAGCCGCCTAAGCAGATTGAGTTTGCAAAATTGTATCTTACTAATGTTGTTACCGGTAAGCGTTACATCAAAAAGCTGGTAGAAGACGGAATTGTAGATGGCTGGGATGATCCAAGACTGGTATCGATTGCTGCGCTGCGTCGTCGTGGATTTACACCGGAATCAATTCGTATGTTTATGGAGTTATCCGGTGTATCAAAGGCACAGAGTTCATCGGATTATGCAATGTTAGAGTATTGTATCCGTGAAGACCTCAAGATGAAACGTCCGCGTATGATGGCAGTGTTAGATCCTGTTAAGCTTGTGATCACAAACTATCCTGAAAATGAGATTGAATATCTCGATGTATCAAATAATCAGGAAAATGAAGCAATGGGAACCAGAAAAGTTCCATTTGGAAAAGTTTTATATATTGATCGTTCTGATTTTATGATCGAACCACCAAAGAAATATTTCCGTTTGTATCCGGGCAATGAAGTGCGTCTGATGAATGCTTACTTCGTAACCTGTACAGATTATATAACAGACGAGGATGGCAAGGTTACGGAAGTACACTGTACATACGATCCTGAGACAAAGAGTGGTTCCGGTTTTACCGGCAGAAAAGTGAAAGGTACGATTCACTGGGTATGCGCAGAGACAGCCCAGAAAGCAGAAGTTCGTCTGTATGAGAACATTGTAGATGAAGAAAAAGGTGTATACAATGAAGATGGAAGCATTAATGTCAATCCAAATTCATTAACTGTTTTAAAGGAATGCTATATAGAACCGGCACTCGCAGAGGCAGAACCGATGGAAAGTTTCCAGTTTGTCCGTCAGGGATACTTTACAGTGGATTCTAGGGATTCCGGCAAGGATCATCTGGTATTTAACCGGATTGTATCAATGAAGAGTTCATATCGACCAAAATAAGGAGGTAGTATCATGGGAGTGTTTTCCGGATTAGACCAATTTGGGTTAGGAAAATTGGAAAAAGTACATGTATTTGAAGAGGAAAATAGTAAAGTTGGAAAAGATGGGAAAAAAGCAGAGCATCAGGTGACAGAAGAAGAACTTTTATTCGACAAGACGTTTACATGCCCGGTATGTGATACGGAATTCCATTCAAAAATGGTTCGTACCGGTAAGGTAAAGTTGATTTCTGCTGACACGGATTTAAGACCAAAGTACCAGTTAGTGGATTCTTTAAAATATGATGCACTTGTTTGTCCAAAATGTGGTTATGCCGCATTAAGTCGTTTCTTTAAGTTCATGATGCCGGCGCAGGCAAAGTTGATCCGTGAGAATATTTCGAAAAATTTTAGTGGATTAAAGCCGACAGGTAATATTTATACATATGATGATGCGATTGCCCGCCATCAGCTTGCTTTAGTTAATACTGTTGTAAAAAAAGCAAAAGCAAGTGAAAAAGCATATACCTGCTTAAAGATGGCATGGCTTTGCCGTGGTAAAGCTGAAACTCTGCCAAAAGAGACACCGGATTATGATAAAGTGATCACGGATCTGAACAAAGAAGAATTAGAGCTTCTTGCGAATGCACATGATGGATTTGTTGGTGCATTTTCGAAAGAATCATTCCCTATGTGCGGCATGGATGAAATCACGGTTACTTATCTGATCGCTGAACTTGCACGTCGTATTGGAAAGTATGATGAGTCCAGCAGATGGATCTCTCGTGTCCTGACTTCGAGAGAAGCCAGTGAGCGCATTAAGAATAAAGCCCGTGAGATCAAAGAAATGATCAATAAACAAAAAGAGAAAAAGTAATCCAGATACCAATTAAAAAGAATATATTCTGAATATTGAAACAGAAAGAAAACTCTGTATCAAGACCCAGAAGATACAAAAAGATGAATGCAATCCGATAAGAAGTGTATTCATCTTTTTTATTGGATCGGAAATAGCACGTACAGTAGCGGTACACATAGCAAAGCGCTGGCTTTGCACTTTTTTTATTGGATCGGAAATTGCATGTACAGTAGCGGTATATTAACAGGAATTGCTTTAACAATTCTTGAAGTGAAAAGCTATGGATTTGCACTGCATTATATTATAGGAAAAATGCTTGTATTGTAATGGTATGCCGATAAAAAACAATTGCAGGCATACAACTACAACTTGTAGAATTTGAGATTGTATCTGCAGAAATATCAGGCATCCTATCAGAAAATTTATCATATAGTATAAAGTGTTTTTATATAATGTTTTGTGAGTACGGATCAATATAAAAAATACGATATAAGCAGAAGAAAAATGCAGATTGTTAAAACACATCGTTTTAATCTATGCAGAGCATAAAACAAAAAAAGTGTAAAAGTGAGAAAACAATAGAATAGATGAGAAAAATAAAGAATTGACTAAAATAATAAAAAAATGGAGTACAGATATATATTGCTAAAAATGTACAAATGAAATATATTAAGAATATGGTTAGCACTCAAAAAGAAAGAGTGCTAATAAACGAAAATCTAAAGGAGGCAATCGTTATGAAATTATCACCATTAGGAGACAGAGTCGTATTAAAGCAGTTAGAAGCTGAGGAAACTACAAAATCAGGTATTGTACTTCCGGGAAATGCCCAGGAAAAGCCACAGCAGGCAGAGGTTATTGCAGTAGGACCGGGTGGAAATGTAGATGGTAAAGAGGTTGTAATGCAGGTTGCAGTTGGCGATAAAGTGATTTATTCAAAATATGCAGGTACAGAAGTTAAATTAGAAGATACAGAATACATTGTTGTTCGTCAGAGTGATATTTTAGCAAAAGTAGAGGCTTAATATAAGAAGAAAAACAACATAGAACGGATAGAAAATAAAAAATGTTTGGAGGAATTTTATTATGGCAAAGGAAATTAAATTTGGTGCTGACGCAAGAGCAGCATTAGAAGCTGGCGTTGATAAATTGGCAAATACTGTAAAAGTTACATTAGGACCAAAAGGAAGAAACGTAGTATTAGATAAGTCTTTTGGCGCTCCATTGATCACAAACGATGGTGTTACAATTGCAAAAGATGTAGAATTAGAAGATGGCTTTGAAAACATGGGTGCACAGCTTGTAAAGGAAGTTGCCACAAAGACAAACGATGTAGCAGGTGATGGTACTACGACCGCTACGGTTCTTGCACAGGCTATGATTAATGAAGGTATGAAGAACCTTGCAGCAGGTGCTAATCCTATTATTCTTCGTAAGGGTATGAAGCAGGCTTGTGACTGTGCTGTAGAAGCAATCGCACAGATGAGCTCAAAGGTTACAGGAAAAGACCAGATTGCCAGAGTTGCTGCCATTTCAGCCGGAGATGACGCAGTTGGTGAAATGGTTGCTGATGCAATGGAAAAGGTTTCTAATGATGGTGTTATTACAATCGAAGAATCTAAGACGATGAAGACAGAATTAGACCTTGTAGAAGGTATGCAATTCGACAGAGGTTATGTTTCAGCATATATGGCAACAGATATGGATAAAATGGTTGCAGATCTCGATAATCCATATATTCTTATTACAGATAAGAAGATTTCAAATATCCAGGAAATTCTTCCGCTTCTTGAAGAAATCGTTCAGAGTGGTGCAAAACTTTTGATCATTGCGGAAGATGTAGAAGGCGAAGCTCTTACAACATTAGTGATCAACCGTTTAAGAGGTACATTCAATGTGGTTGCTGTTAAGGCTCCGGGTTATGGCGACAGAAGAAAAGCTATGTTAGAGGATATTGCAATCTTAACAGGTGGTCAGGTAATCTCAGAAGAAGTTGGTCTTGAATTAAAAGATACTACATTAGATATGCTCGGTCGTGCTAAATCAGTTAAGGTTCAGAAAGAAAACACAGTTATCGTTGACGGTGCAGGCGATAAGGATGCTAATGCAGCCAGAGTTGCTCAGATCAAAGCACAGATTGAAGAAACAACATCTGATTTTGACAGAGAAAAGTTACAGGAAAGACTTGCTAAGCTTGCTGGCGGTGTAGCTGTTGTACGTGTTGGTGCTGCTACAGAAACAGAAATGCAGGAAGCAAAACTTCGTATGGAAGATGCTTTAGCTGCAACAAGAGCCGCTGTAGAAGAAGGTATCATTTCCGGTGGTGGATCAGCTTATATTCATGCTTCTAAGAAGGTTGCTAAGCTTGCTTCTACATTAGAAGGAGATGAAAAGACAGGTGCTAACATTATCTTAAAAGCACTTGAAGCTCCGTTAAAGACAATTGCGTATAATGCAGGTTTAGAAGGCTCTGTTATCATTAATAAAGTAAGAGAATCTGAAGAAGGCATTGGATTTAATGCTTTAACAGAAGAATATGTTGATATGGTTCAGGCAGGTATCGTTGATCCTGCAAAGGTTACAAGAAGTGCTCTTCAGAATGCAACCAGTGTTGCTTCTACACTTCTTACAACAGAGTCTGTTGTATCTACAATTAAGGAAGATGCTCCTGCAATGCCTGCAGGTGGAGCACCTGGAATGGGTATGATGTAATCGGATAAAAGAGTAGTCAATAGCATAACAAAATAAAAAACAGACAGGAGGGGATTTGAACATTCGTTCATTTCCCCCTCTTGTTTTTTGGGGGATTTACCATGGAAGAATTATATTCAGAAACTTATATTAAAGAAGCAAAGCTGACACCACAAAAAAAGATACAGCGTATCGGACTGATCGCATTAGCTGTGCTCCTTATTGCATTCGGACTTCTTGCGGCAATTACAATGGGAACGGTTCTTGTATTGTTCGTTATGGTCGTTGCAGCCGGAATTGCGGTTTTTTTTGTGCCGACAGAAAAACTTTCGTATGAATACATTTTTGTGGATGGACAGATTGACTTTGACCGCATTTTGAGAGGTGAGAGCCGTAAGACAATGAAGCGTATCGATCTTTCCAAAGTCGAAGTCGTTGCACCGGAGCATTCTCATCATCTGGATGCATACGCAAAGCGTACGTTATATGACTACTCATCCGGAATAGATACAGATCAGCATTATATCGCTGTTTATATGGACGAAAAAGGACTGATACAGATCCGTTTTACACCGGATGAAAAGATGCTTCATATGATGAAAATGAAATCACCAAGCAAGATAAAAGAAGACTAGGAGTGCAGTTTAGGAATTCTTCATCTTTTTTTATAGGATAGCAGTTGACAAAAAAAGAGGATTTGTTGTATACTTGTACAAATATTTCAAATGCGAACAACACGCAGGATTTCCCTGCGTGTTTCCTAATATAAAATAATATACAATAAGGAGGAAATAAAAAATGGGTAAGATTATTGGTGAAGGCATTACATTTGATGATGTGTTATTAGTACCACAGTATTCAGAAGTAATTCCAAATCAAGTTTCTTTGGCAACAAATCTGACAAAGACCATTAAACTGAACATTCCTATGATGAGTGCAGGAATGGATACGGTTACGGAATATCGTATGGCAATCGCAATGGCAAGACAGGGTGGAATTGGTATTATCCACAAAAATATGTCGATTGAGGCACAAGCTGATGAGGTTGATAAGGTAAAGAGGTCAGAGAATGGTGTTATTACGGACCCGTTTTATTTATCTCCGGAACATACATTAGAAGATGCAAACAATCTGATGGCAAAATTCAGAATTTCAGGTGTACCGATCACGGAAGGAAAGAAGTTAGTCGGAATTATTACAAACCGTGATCTGAAGTTCGAGACTGATTTTTCTAAAAAGATCAAAGAGTCTATGACTTCTGATGGACTGATCACAGCAAAAGAAGGCATTACGTTAGAAGAGGCAAAGAGTATTCTTGCAAAATCAAGAAAAGAAAAGCTTCCATTAGTAGATGATCAGGGCAATTTAACAGGTCTTATCACAATCAAGGATATTGAAAAGCAGATCAAATATCCATTAGCAGCAAAAGATTCACAGGGCAGACTTCTTTGCGGGGCTGCTGTTGGTGTTACTGCAAATATTTTAGATCGTGTCGCTGCTTTAGTAGAAAAACATGTAGACTGTATTGTTATTGATACAGCACATGGTCATAGTGCAAACGTATTAAAGGTAGTTAAGATGGTGCGTGATGCCTATCCTGATCTTCAGATCATCGCAGGTAATGTTGCAACAGGAAAAGCAACAGAAGCTTTGATCAAAGCTGGTGTTGACTGCGTTAAGATCGGTATTGGACCGGGTTCAATCTGTACAACCCGCATCGTAGCAGGTATCGGTGTTCCACAGATTACAGCAATCATGGAAGCATATGAAGTAGCAAAAAAATATGATATTCCAATTATTGCAGATGGTGGCATTAAGTATTCCGGTGATATGACAAAAGCATTAGCAGCCGGTGCAAGTGTATGTATGATGGGAAGCATCTTTGCCGGATGTGATGAAAGTCCCGGAACATTTGAATTATTCCAGGGAAGGAAATATAAAGTATATCGTGGTATGGGATCTATTGCAGCAATGAAGAAAAGACCGTTACTTCCAGACAGGTGCTAAGAAATTAGTTCCGGAGGGTGTAGAAGGACGTGTGGCTTACAAGGGAACCGTAGAAGATACTGTATTCCAGTTGATCGGCGGTATCCGTTCAGGTATGGGATATTGTGGAGCAAAGGATATTCCTACTCTTCGTGAAACAGCCGAATTTGTAAAGATTTCAGCTGCTTCTCTGAAAGAAAGCCATCCACATGATATTCATATTACAAAAGAAGCACCAAACTATAGTGTAGAATAAACGAAATAAAAGCCATGTAGCATTTTTATGTAACATGATAAATGAAGTCTGAACGCTGATCATGCATCCGATATTGTGGAGTTGTATTGGCTTGTCAGACTTCTTTTTTTGAAACTGCTATGTTATAATTATATTATTAAAAGTTTTTTTGTAAAAATATTACCGGATACAAGAGGAAGAAACATGGGAAGAGTACAAAAGAAGAATGCAAAGAATTATTTATTGATCATCATTGCAACATCGTTAGCATGTATTTTATGCATTGCTACAGTTGTAGGAGGCATTCATATGGCTTTCGGACAGGATCATAAAAAGCAGCAGGATATATTATATCAGAACGCACAGATCACAAAGCCGGTGATCACGCAGAATCTTCTGACCGCAAACATAAATTCCAGACCGGGAATTACTCTAGAGAAAGTGAAAGGCATTGTTGTTCATTATACGGCAAATCCCGGAACAAGTGCGAAAGCAAACAGAGATTACTTCGAATCCAGAAAAAATTGTGAAGATAAAGCAGAATACAAAGTCAGCAGTCATTTTATTATTGGGATAGCCGGTGATATCATTCAATGTATTCCCGAAAATGAGATTGCATATGCGTCGAATTCACGAAATAAGGATACAATTTCGATCGAGTGCTGTCATCCTGACGCTACCGGTAAATTTACTCAAAAAACATATCAGTCTTTAGTAAATTTGCTAAGTTATCTCTGTGTGAAATATCACATATCAGATCAAAATATTATTCGTCATTATGATGTGACAAAGAAAATTTGTCCGAAATATTATGTGAAGTACCCAAAGAAATGGGAAAAACTAAAAAAAGATGTTTTATCGGAAATTAAGAATAGCGAAAAAGAATAAAGATTTTACCTTCCCGGTAAGAAAAATTACATTGTAAAAAACAGAGATTTTTGTCTCTGTTTTTTGTTGATTCTTGCCATTGTAAAATTGCTTAAAAATGATACAATGAGGATCAATTCATAAATCAAAAGCTATGTAATACCTGATTACGCATTTAAAAAGGGAGAGTGCGAAAAAGGAGGTTACATATGAAAAAAAGTCGAATGATAAGAAAGATCGGAAGCGTTCTTTTTCTATTGATGATTGTAGCTGTATTACCGGGAAAAAACAGTTATGCCAAAGAAAATAATACATATTTGGATGTTGGAACTTATGCAGATACAGAAAACGGATATTCCTATCCGGGAGTTGCATTTTATATGGACGGTGTGATACAGCACTATGCAATGGATATCTGGAAAAAGACACAGGAGCAATGGTCATATTGCCATACAAGAGTAAATGATCGGGTATTTACAAACAGTGACAATACAGAAGTTATAAAAGACATTCGTATGCAAACAAAAGAAGATGGCAGTCACAGTTTTACACTTTCTGATAATGCAATCACGCCTTCAGATGAATATTCTGTATTGGTCAAAAGAATACAGGCAGGGAAAAAAAGAGAAGAAGTAATCGAGTATTCAGATGATCCTGCAAGCTGGCAGCCGCTTTCGGATTATTCATTTTGCAATGCAAAAGCAAAGAAGAATGGGTTAGATTTAACCATTCAGGATGCAAACAGTTCTTCTCTTATTTACCGAATTTATAATGCAAAGGAGGTTGCCCCGAATTGCAATGGTTTTCAATTTGATCTTGCAGGAGGTACGTTAGAAGAATCAGGAAAAGCATATTATGATGGAGAGAATTATGTGATCCGGAAGCTTCCGAAGGTCTCAAAAAGTCTGAAAGGATATGCAGTTACTTTTGATGGCTGGTATGATGCTAAGAATGGTGGTAATCCGATTACTGTTGGAAGTATCGCATATTATGGGCAGACACTGTATGCTCACTGGACGCAGAGAGCATACCAATACAAAGTACATTACGTCGATCTATTAAAAGAAAAAGCAGACGATGTTCAATTTTTAAGTCATAGAGAAAAGAATATTGCATATGGAAGTTATGCTTCTGGCGCGGATATTGGTGACAGTAAAGAAGATGGAGCATATTATACAGGATACACATTAGACAGTACAACAAAAGAAAAGGTGATAAAAGAAAATATCACGGTGTATCGTTATTTTATTAAGAGTACCTATCAGGTACGATATATTGATCAGGTCATAGAAGGAAAAAAGAGTGGAACGATTTTACAATCCGTTAAAAAGGTGAAAGAATATCAGGAAATAGCAAATGGAGCGGAACTTGGAACGGATACCAAAAAGCACAAATATTATAAAGGATATCAATTAAGTAATACGACATCTGTACTTGTAGATTCCAATGCGGTTTGTGTCTATCGGTATTTTGTGCCGGTACGATATTCGATTCATTTTGATGGAATGGAACCAAGCAATGGCATTATGCGTGATATCGAATCCTGTGAATATTTAGAAAACATTACATTGCCAAAGAACGTTTATCAAAAAAAGATTCAGTTACGATTGCATTTGAATTGCGAGGATGCGATCTGCGACAGCAATGAATCCGTTCATCCTGCAGTTTTTCTTGGCTGGTCCCAAACAGCAGGTGGTGATGTGGAATTCATGGATCAGGCACAAGTGGCAGAACTTTGTGATACAGAGCAGGAAGAAGTGACATTATATGCAATCTGGGATTATAGCAATCAGAAAATAACAAATATTCCGACAAGACAGGGTTATCAGTTTGCCGGATGGTCGCAGGATCCTGACGCACAGCAGGGGAACACAACTTTTCAAGGGAAAGAGGATATGGATCTGTATGCAGTATGGAAAGCTTGCAATGTGCCATATCATGTAGAATATTATAAAGAAAAAACAGATGGAACTTATGAAAAGACAGCGCAGTACGAATTTACCGGAAAAACCGACAGCGAAGTATCGATCGAAGAAAATGCAGAGATCTATCCGGGCTTTTATCTGGATCGGGATGCTTCGGTATTGAAAGGAAAAGTCAGGGCAGATGGCAGTCTTATACTGGCTGCATATTATAGCCGTAATGTCTATACCCTTACAATGGATGTAAATGGTGGGAAAAGCAGTGCAGATCTGCAGGCGTTTTGTACGAAAACGAAATATGGAACAGCATATGCAATTCCAAATTGTGATGCAACGCGTTATGGATATCGCTTTGCCGGCTGGAGTACCGAAAAAGAAAACTATCATAGAGTTTATCAAAGTGGTGAGACAATTCTGATGCCAAATCATGATACCGTATTATATGCTGCATGGGAACCAATCGAGTATACTGTTCATTTTAAAGAGAATTTACCGGAAGAATGTAAAGAGCAGAGTCAAAAGAAAATGAGAGATCAAAAAATTGGTTATGATCAGGAGACTATTTTATCTGAATGTATCTATCAGGCGAAAGGATATGCATTTGCCGGCTGGAGTCTGACAAAGGATGGATCAGAAGCTCTTTATTCAAAAGAGGATATTGTAAAGAATCTTACGACAAAGGAAGGTGGCGAAGTGACACTATATGCAATCTGGAAACCGCTTTCTTTCAAGATTCATTATGAAAAAGGACGGACGCCGCATGCTCAGAATGCAACAGGAGAAATCGATGATACGCAGTATTTCTATGATAAGGATTGTTTTGCAGCGAAGAGTCATTTTGCTGTGCAAGGATATCATATAGCGTTCTGGAACACAAAAGAAGATGGAAGTGGAATTTCTGTTCTGCCGGGAGAAAATCTCAAAGGAAAATATATTGCAAATGAAGATTTAACGTTATATGCGGTCTGGGAAGCAAATGAAGACACGCCGTTTACAATTGAGCTTCGTATTGGAAATGAAGAAACATATGAAGTAGTAGAGATGAAGAAACTGAATGGTGAAACAGAAAAAAGTATCGCTAAAGCGTTGGAAAAGTGTTATAGCCAAACATTAGACGGAGAAGAAGCAGCCTTTTTTTATTCAGGATATGAGATAATCAATAAGGAAGTATTAGAACAGAAGATCAAAGCGGATGGATCTTCTTATCAGATCTGTTTTATAAAAAGAAGAGATTGCAAAATAAATTATTATCAGGAGGAAAATGGAAAAGAGAAAATTGTCTGCTCAATAACATATCCCTATGAAACAACGGTTACTTTGAAAGATTCTGTGGAAGATATAACCGGAGTTGAACGCTACGTTGATGATAAAGGAAAGATTTATGCTGTTGGGGAAAAGATGACATTGTGGAAGAATGCTAATCTGCATATACAGCATAGTATTTCATTTGAGGGAGATCATAAGAAATATGTTGATCATGGGGCATGTGTTTATTTAGAAAATTTAAAAAAAGAAGGTCATAGATTAGAAGGCTGGTACGAAGATGCTGCATTTAAACAATTTGCGGGTATGGCAGGGCAAAGAAGTAAAGCTATTTACAAAAACATGGTCTATTATCCGAAATGGTCTGATCCGTTAAACTATAAGATCACATATGATTTGCAAAATACAAAAGCTGTTATGTTAGAAAACAGGATTGATCACTATGTATATGGACAAAAAACACAACTGCCGGATGCTTCACAGTTGTTCCTTCCTGATGGATATCAATTTGTCGGCTGGTTTGATGTGTCTGACCCTGCCATGACAATTCTTACAGAAATCGGTGAACGCCAGACAGGAGATAAAGTGCTGCGTCTGCTTTTAATGCTTGAAGAGAAGAAAACGCAGCCACAAGAGGAAAAAAAAGCAGGGCAGTCTTTTGCAACAGTTAAAGAAGATCGTATAAATAACCTGAGTACCGGAGAGCAGAATGCTTCGTTAGAGGGAATGATGGAGCTTCAAACAGGAAAGAAATGCTCTGTGCTTCAATTTAAGCAAAAAGGGATTACATATTGTGTGAATGAAGCAACAAGAGAATTGGTTGTCTCTACGATTAAAGTAAATAAGAAAAATATAAAAATACCACGGACAGTGACATGGAAACAGAAGCGATATAAAGTAACCGGTATCAAAGAGAAGGCATTATATCGTCATAAGAAAGTACAGGAATTCGTAATAGCAGATACAATCACCTCTATTGATGCAAAAGCGATTTTACAAAATCCTCATTTAAAAAAGATTACGATTGGCCGTAATGTTTCTAAGATTGAAAAGGACAATTTGCGAAATTGTCCTAAGCTTAAAAAGATTTTATTCAAAGGGGATCAAATTAAAAAGATCGGGAAAAACTTCTGCATCTCTGCTTCCAAAGTAACTGTATACGGGAAAAAAGAGCAAAAAAAGCTCCATCTTACCAAGCTTCGTAAGGCGAATCACAAAGTAAAATGGAGATATCGTTCTTTATAGATCCAGTTGAATTTTTTTGTTAGCAGGATGATAAGGCGTATAACGGACGCCGGCTGATTTCATCATTCGTTTGGCTGCGATAACAGACGGTGTCTCGGCATATTTATCACAAAGATAAATTACTTCCGAAATGCCTGCCTGTATCAGCGCTTTTGTACATTCATTGCATGGGAAGAGAGTTGTATAGATCTTTGCATGTGTCATATTTGTACCGGTATAGTTTAAAAGAGCATTTAATTCTGCATGACAGACATAAAGATATTTCGCATCCAGTTCATTTTCGGAATTGCGATCCCATGGATATTCATCATCGGAACATCCACGCGGCATTCCATTGTATCCTACGGACAGGATTTTGTTGTCTTCGCTGACAATACATGCACCTACGCTGGTATGGGGATCTTTACTGCGTTCTGCGGATAAAAGAGCGATTCCCATAAAATATGCATCCCATTTTAAATAATCACTTTTTTTCATAATAATCCTCTTTCTTTTCCTTTTGTATATCAATGCCTTGGATTTGTATATCAAAAAAGGCTACCCACACCATTGGTAGCCTTTCATTTTACATAATCAATTATGCGATTTTATTGACAGCAACTGTCAGACGTGAAATCTTTCTAGATGCGTTCTTCTTATGGAATACACCCTTGCTTGCAGCTTTGTCAATTTCTGTAATAGCAGCCTTTAATGCTTCTGTTGCAGCAGCTTTATCATTGGCAGCGATTGCAGCATCTACTTTTTTAATTGCAGTTTTCACAGTAGACTTAATTGCTTTATTTCTTTCTGCATTTCTGCGATCAACTAAAATTCTCTTCTTTGCTGATTTAATATTAGCCATTCTTTACACCTCCCAATATTGAAGTTATCTCTATTCAAACCGGACACTGTCGCTTTGAATAAGCATACTCATATATAATAGATGAAAATAAAAAGCTTGTCAATATATAAAATAAAAAATGTCATAAAAATTCATCCGCCTCACTTTCAAAAAGAAATTGCTTGTATTCTTGGTTTGCTCGGTATAAATCGAGCAAAGCAGAACACAATAAAGAATAGAAATAAAAAAAGACAGATCAGTGAGGATGAGGAGAAGACGATATGAGATATGAGAAAAGAACCGATTTGGCAATTGAAGTCAAGGAAAGTTTTCCTAAAGATCATGTAGAGATACCGGGAGTCAGTTTACAGGAAAACTATGATAAACTAAAAAAGATCAAAGTAACTTCGGTTCGGATCATGAATCATATTGGAGCAAGGCAGATGAAAAAGCCGATTGGAACCTATACTACGATTGATTTTGAAGAACGTTTCATATTCGAACAGAAGGATTATATGGATGCTGTCGGAAAAAGATTGCAAAAAGAATTGGCAGCTATCCTGCCGCACAAAATAAAGAAGGATGCCACAATATTGGTTACCGGGCTTGGAAATCGTTTTGCAACACCGGATGCATTGGGACCATATGTCTTGGAACAGATTGAAGTCAACCGGCATTTATCGGTACAGTATGTGGGCATGGAATTACAAAAGGGAATGAAAATATGTGGTATGATTCCCGGTGTATTAGGACAAACAGGAATGGAAAGTTCAGAAATCCTAAAAGGCGTGATCGAAAACGTACATCCTGATTGCATGTTAGTCATAGATTCGTTAGCCACTAGAAGTATCAAAAGATTATGCACAACAATCCAGTTGACAGATACCGGTATTTCACCGGGAGCAGGTATTGGAAATAATCGTAGTGAGATCAATCAGAACACAATGAATATTCCCGTGATCGCAATCGGTGTGCCTACTGTTGTGGAAGCCGGAACGATCGTTTATGATACATTAGAAGCAGCTTTACAAAAGGAAGGCTACAGCACGAAAGAAATTGCTCTCTTTTTTGATAGAATACATGATAAGATGGGAGATTCTTTTTTCGTTACACCAAAAGATATTGATGAAAAGATCAAGACAGTGGGCGATATGATTGCGAATAGTATCAATGCGTGTCTGGCAGGATAAAAGCAGTCATAATTTTCATCCAAAAGACATATGATAAAGCAGTATCTTTTTAACGGCAGCTAAGAGAAGACAGCAGGAAAGGGAGAAAGCCCGCTTTCAAGATTAAATTTGCGATTCTATCCTGCTGCCGGATAGAATGTCAGAAAAATCGGGGGAATAGTGAATGCATGGAAAAAAGATGAGAATCAATTTTATCATGATAGGAAGTCTGCTTTGCATTATGTGGACAGGTATTCTTGTTGCAGCATTATGCGGACAGTTACAGACTGTGAAAAATCTTCAATGTATAGTAATTCAGCAAATGGAAAAGATAGGAATGCATCCTTTTATGGCAGCAGGAATCTTGCAAGACAGGAAAGAAAGGAATGAGGCAGCAGATATGATCTTTCGACAGAATGATATGCTAAAATATCTGTATTCGAATGAACAACGTCTTGTTAAAGTAACAGACAGTACTGTGACACGATTAGCCGGGCATTTTGCAGGACAAAATAAAGAAAATAATCTATTTTGGAGTACGGCAGGCAGTATCTACGATCGTTCGGAAGTATTATTTGAGACAAAAGACGAAAATGGTCAGCAGGCAGTTTCTAAGGAAGAAACACAGACGCAGACACGGGAAACGACTGCGCAGGTAGAAGAGCATAAGGCATCGGATACACCAATCTCAAAAACACCGGTTGCGACAGACAGCAAAGAAAAATTACAACAGAATCTTCATAAAATAGAAAAGCGGGAAAAAAGCATCCGCAGGTCTTACTTATTAAAGAATTTTTATATTACAGATTCTTCGACAACAATAGATAATTCTATCTTTCAGGTTCGGACATTGCTTACAAAATCCATGGTGATAAAAAAGGAAAAGAAACCGCAGATTCTTATTTTTCATACGCATGGTGCATCGGAAAGTTTTCGTGACAGCAAAAAAGGAAGAAAAGAAGATTCAATTGTCGGTGTAGGTGCGGCATTAGCAAAAGAGTTGACGGATACATATGGTTATCGTGTGATACATGACCAGACACAATATGACAGAATTAACGGAAAAATCGATCGAAGTCTGGCATATAATTATTCGTGCAAAGGTGTAACAGAAACATTAAAAAAATATCCGTCCATTCAGGTTGTGATTGATCTGCATCGTGATGGTGTTGGAAATAAAGTGAAGCGTACTACTGTTGTAGATGGAAAAAAGACAGCACAGATCATGTTTTTTAATGGCTTGTCAAGAAATGCGTCCGGAAACATTTCTTATTTGCAGAATAAAAATCTTCAGGGAAATCTAAGCTTTAGTTTACAACTGAAACTTGTCTGTATGCGTCGTTTTCAAAATCTCGCTAAACCGATCTATTTGAAAGGATATCGTTATAATATGCATTTGAAAGAACGGTTTACTTTGATCGAACTTGGTAACGAAAATAATACCTTACAAGAAGAAATCAATGCAACGAAACCTCTTGCGATGATCCTTGACTGTGTATTACAGGGGAAAAAGTAGAATCCGGAAAGAAAAGGGAACAAAAAGATTCGTTGAAAATGAAAAAAAGATTGACATTTGTTTTTTATCTTGCTATAATAGCAATCGTGTTTTGAATAAAAACATATGCGGAAGTGCTGGAATTGGCAGACAGGCATGATTCAGGTTCATGTTCGGGATTCCGAGTGTGGGTTCAAGTCCCATCTTCCGCATTCGTAAAATCAAAAGGGTTCATCCGTTAGGATGAGCCCTTTTGGTTTTAGAAGCGGAAGCGTCCCTTGAACCCGGGTTCAAGGTCTCCGCTCCGCTTCGGTCGGTGCAAAGCCGAGATCCACCGGATCTCGTGCACCCCATCTTCCGCAGATACAAGGGATCGAAAATAATTGTCTCTTGTATATTTCATTTTCCACAGATGCAGGGAAATCAGGTTTATCGGATTTCGTGAATTTTATCTTTTGCGAGTGCAGGAATTTTCACACAGATATCACACAATATTGCTTGACTTATCTGTATTTTTCGATAGAATAGAAGATAGCGTTTTGCGTTTTTACAATACGCCAAAAGACAATTGGAGGAGTTAACATGAATTCATCAAAGAAAATCAAAGATCAACAGGAAAAGGAAGCAGCTTCAACAGTTTCCGTGCCTGAAAAGAAAGTGAAAAAGGCAAAGAAGATCAGCCGTTTTGCGGGGGTAGATAAAAAGCCTGTCATTTTAGTTACGTTATGTATTGTTGTTGTTTTAGTGCTCTGTATCGGGGTCGGTATTCAGCAGTTTAAGCCAAAGGTTATTATGACTGTGAATAAGACAAAGATCACCATGGATGATATGATGTATCCAATCTATGAAGTGGAGAGTCAGTATCTTCCTTATAATGAGATGTATGAGACTTATACAGGTAAGTCAATCTGGGAAGCTGATTATCAGGGTTCCGGTGCTTCTGTCAGTGGTCTGACCAATGCGATCGGATTAAAGCAGGAGGTTTTAAATGCAGAGACACAGTATGAACTTTTATACCAGTATGCGAAGAAAGACGGGTATAAGCTGACAAAATCAGATAAGGCAAAAGCAAAGAAGCAGGCAAAGAAAGCGTTAAAAGGTCTTTCCTGGTTACAGAAGCTTCAGCTTAACATTTCACAGAAGAATCTGACAGCGCGCTTTGAAAAGAGAATTCTTGCGAATAAATATCATGAAGATAAGCAGAAAGAATTAAATAAGACGGTAGATGAGAAAGCAGCAGTCAAGGATATTTCTAAGAAGGATTACCGTCAGTACGATGTACAATTTTATTATGCAGCAACAACAACGAAAGACAAGAACGGTAAGAGCAAGTCTGTATCGGATAAGAAGAAAGCTACATACAAGACAAAGATCGAAGAAATCGCTAAGAAAGCAAAAGAAGCAGATTCTGACTTTGATTTCACAAAGCTGACAGACAAAAAAGAAAAAGATATCACTTTTGAAAAAGATGGTAACTTCACAGAGAAAGATGGCTGGTCATACGTATCAGCTGATACTTTAAAGAAGATCAAGAAGATGAAAAACGGTGAGATTTCAGATGCGATCCTGGATGATACAACAGGATATTATGTAGTAGTCAAGATGGTAAATAATAATTCAGATGAAGCATATAAAACTGCTTGTAAGGATGCAATTGAATCAAAACAGAATGAAGCTTATTCTTCTTGGTTTGAAAAAGAACAGACAGATAAAGTAGTTGTTAATACAGATGTTTGGACAGATGTGACGATTGGTACGGTTACAACAGATATTGTAACGGCTGATGATCTGAATGATATGAAAGAAAACTCATCATCTTCTAAGAAATCAAGTAAGGGCTCTAATCAGTAAAGAAGCACAAAAGTTACTGGATAACAACGAGGATATACAGTACAAGCCGTGTGGATCAACCATATGGCTTGTACGCTTTTATATATGGATAGCCAGATAAAAACACAAGATCAGAATGCTGTTTGCAATGAAAAAAGCTAAAAACTGATCAAACACAACAAAGGAAATGGAGGCACTTAGGCAAATGGGAAACGTTAGAAGAGTATATGTAGAAAAGAAAGAACCATATGCGGTACATGCAAAAGAATTAAAAGAAGAGATCAAGCGTTATCTTGGTATTAAAGATCTTACCAATGTTCGTGTACTGATCCGTTATGATATTGAGAATTTAAGTGATGCAACATATAAGCTGGCATTACAAACTGTTTTTTCAGAGCCGCCGGTTGACGAGTATTATGAAGAAGATTTTACTTGTGCACAGGATGCGGTTGTCTTTTCTGTGGAATATCTTCCGGGACAGTTTGATCAGCGTGCCGATTCTGCTGAGCAGTGTGTGAAGTTATTGAATGAAAAAGAGACACCTGTGATCCGTTCGGCAACAACCTATGTATTGGAAGGCAAGTTCAGTGAGGATGATATCGCTCGTATCAAAGATTATTGTATCAACCCGGTAGATTCCCGTGAAACAGATGAAAAGAAACCGGATACATTGGTTCAGAATTTTGAAGAACCTGCTGATGTTGCGATTTTTGAAGGCTTTAAAGATATGTCGGAAGACAAGTTAAAAGAATTGTATGATTCTTTAAATCTGGCCATGACGTTCAAAGATTTTTTACATATTCAGAACTATTTTGCAAACGAAGAAAAAAGAGATCCATCCGTTACAGAAATCCGTGTATTGGATACGTATTGGTCAGATCACTGCCGCCATACAACATTTTCAACTGAATTAAAGAATGTTACATTTGATGATGGCTTTTATAAAGAGCCGATCGAGCATACTTTTGATGAATACAAAGAAGCTCATAAAGAAATGTTTGCCGGAAGAAATGATAAATTCGTTTCTCTGATGGATATTGCTTTAATGGCAATGCGTAAGCTTAAAAAAGCAGGAAAACTTGATGATATGGAAGAATCGGACGAGATTAATGCATGTTCGATCGTTGTGCCGGTTGAAATTGATGGAAAAGAAGAAGAATGGCTGGTATTTTTTAAGAATGAGACTCATAACCATCCAACAGAGATTGAGCCGTTTGGTGGTGCGGCTACCTGTCTTGGCGGTGCAATCCGTGACCCGTTATCAGGCCGTGGTTATGTTTATCAGGCAATGCGTGTGACCGGTGCAGCCGATCCGACCGTATCAATGAAAGATACATTAAAAGGAAAGCTTCCACAAAGAAAGATCGTGACCGGTGCAGCACATGGATACAGTTCTTATGGTAACCAGATCGGTCTTGCAACCGGACTGGTCAATGAAATCTATCATCCAAACTATGTTGCAAAACGAATGGAAATCGGTGCTGTTATGGGTGCTGCTCCTCGTCGTAACGTAATTCGTGAGAATAGTGATCCGGGTGACGTGATCATACTTCTTGGTGGTCGTACCGGTCGCGATGGTATCGGTGGAGCAACCGGTTCATCAAAAGCACATACGACAAAGTCGATTGATGTATGCGGTGCGGAAGTACAGAAAGGTAATGCACCGACAGAGCGTAAGATCCAGCGTTTGTTTAGAAGAGCAGAAGTTAGTTCGATCATTAAGAAATGCAATGACTTTGGTGCCGGTGGTGTATCTGTTGCGATTGGTGAACTTGCCGACGGTTTGAAAGTTAATCTGGATAAGGTGCCAAAGAAATATGCAGGTCTTGATGGTACAGAGCTTGCTATTTCAGAATCACAGGAAAGAATGGCAGTCGTTGTTGATCCAAAAGATGCGGATAAGATGCTTGCATTTGCAGAAGAAGAAAACTTAGAGGCAGTAGTAGTTGCTAAAGTAACAAAAGAGCCTAGACTTGTTCTTTCATGGAGAGGCAAAGTAATCGTTGATATTGCCAGAGCATTCTTAGATACCAATGGTGCACACCAGGAGACTGATGTTCGTGTAACCATGCCGGAAGAGAAGGCAAATTATTTTGAGGAAAAGAAAGATGTTTCTGATATCAAAAAAGCATGGTTAGATACGATGAATGATCTGAATGTCTGCTCACAAAAAGGTTTAGTAGAGATGTTTGACAGTTCGATCGGTGCATCTACGGTAGTAATGCCTTATGGCGGTAAGACACAGCTTACACCGATTCAGACAATGGTTGCAAAACTTCCTGTATTAGAGGGTAAATGTGATACCGTAACCATGATGAGTTATGGTATGGATCCATATCTTACAAGCTGGAGTCCATATCATGGTGCAGTATATGCGGTAGTATCTTCTGTTGCAAAAATCGTTGCTGCAGGTGGTGATTTTAGCAAGGTCCGTCTGACATTCCAGGAATATTTCCGTCGTCTTGGAGAAGATGCAGCGCGCTGGGGCGAGCCAATGGCAGCATTGCTTGGAGCATATGATGTTCAGATGAAGTTAGGTCTGCCTTCTATCGGTGGTAAAGATAGTATGTCAGGAACATTTGATAAGATTGATGTTCCTCCTACATTATGTTCTTTTGCTGTTGATGTAGCTAAGATTCAGGATGTTGTTACACCGGAATTAAAGAAAGCAGGCAATGTATTAGTCGAGTTCCATATTCAGAGAGACCAGTATGATCTTCCAAAATATGATGCATTGATGGATATGTATCATAAGATTACGGAAATGATTCATAACAAACTGATCGTATCTTCTTATGCGATCGGATTTGGTGGCATTTGTGAAGCTGTCAGCAAGATGGCATTCGGTAATGAGCTTGGTGTTACGATCGATCAGAATCTTTCAAAGGAAGATCTGTTTGCAAAAGAATATGGTTCTATCATTGCAGAAGTAGCAAAAGAAGATCTTGATAAGATTACAGCAGAGTATACTGTTATCGGTACGGTGACAGAAGAAGCGATCTTTAACGTATACGGAACGGTAATCTCTATGGATGAAACACTTGATCAGTGGAAAGAAAGATTAGAAGGCGTATTCCCAACAAGATCTAATGTTGAAAATACAAAGTTAGAAGACAAACTATTTGATGCAAAAAAGGTATATACAGCAAAGAATAAGATTGCACGTCCAAAGGTATTTGTTCCGGTATTCCCTGGTACAAACTGTGAATATGATACCGGTAAAGCGTTTGAACTTGCCGGAGCAGATGTAAATACGGTTGTATTTAAGAACATGACAGAAAGCCAGATCGTAGAATCTGTCAATGCTTTTGAAAAAGCGATCAAAGATTCCCAGATCCTGATGTTCTCCGGTGGATTTAGTGCCGGTGATGAGCCGGATGGTTCTGCAAAATTTATTGCATCAATCTTTAGAAACCCTAAGATCATGGATGCAGTTCATGAATTATTACAGAAACGTGATGGTCTGGCACTTGGTATCTGTAATGGTTTCCAGGCTTTGATCAAATTAGGTCTTGTACCGTATGGTGAGATTAAACCACAGACAGAAAATGCACCTACTCTGACAACAAACAGCATTGGACGACATATTTCGAAGTCAGTATATACCAAGGTCTGCACAAACCAGTCTCCATGGCTGATGAAAGCAGAATTAGGTGGGGTATATGCTATTCCGGCTTCTCATGGTGAAGGACGTTTTGTTGCAAGCAAAGAAATGATCGAGTCGCTTTTCGCAAATGGTCAGGTTGCTACAAGATACGTGGATCTGCAGGGAAATCCTACTATGGATGGGGACTTTAATCCAAATGGTTCTTATGCAGCAATCGAAGGTATTACAAGTCCGGATGGCCGTGTACTTGGTAAGATGGCACATTCTGAGCGTATCGGTGATGGTGTTGCATTGAATATTTATGGTAACCAGAACCAGCATATCTTTGAATCAGGTGTAGAATACTTTAAATAATCCTATGAGAAAAAATATATTTGTTAAATTATTTTCCATATTATGTATCTTTGTCGTATTGGCAGTTGTATTAAAATATCAGTTACGGGATCAGGATGACGGAGTAATCAGCTCTTCGAATGTTGCATCTGAAAAGAATGTTGACATGTCAAATGGTATCAGTAATGCTTTGGTGGATCATGCAGATATTACGATCAAAAAAGTAGATGGAATGTCATCGGATTTTATTCGTGGTCTGGATCTGTCAGAAGTGATTGCACAGGAAAAGAGCGGTGTCCGTTATTTTGATCAAAACGGAATGGAAAAAGATATTTTCCGGATTGTCTCGGAAAGTGGGATCAATTGTATTAAAGTACGCGTCTGGAAAGATCCGTATGACAAAAAGCATCGCTCTTATGGCGGTGGTAATTGTGATCTGGACAATGCAGTCACGATCGCAAAAAGAAGTTCCCGTTATGGTCTAAAATTAATGGTTATGATTGCCTATTCTGATTTTTATACAAGTGATGGTTTGCAAAGAGTACCAAAAAGCTGGGAAAAAATGGATTTTAAAACAAAAGAAAAAGCAGTAGCAGCCTATACGACACAGGTACTTGAAAAGATACAAAAAGCAGGTGGTCTGATCGGACTGATTCAGATTGGAAATGAAACCAACGAACAGTTCATTGGAGAAAAATCACCGAAGCGAATTGCAAAATTATTAAAAACGGCTTCTAATGCAGCTGATGAATTTACTAAAAAACATCATTCCAAAGCAAAGATTGTAATGGATTTTGCAAATCCGGAGGATCAGAATTTAAGTGAATATGCAGAGTTGCTGCATGAAAATGATGTTCCTTATGATATCTTTGCCACAACATATTATGCCTGCTGGAACGGAACATTAAAAAATCTGACCAGACAGTTTAAAGAGATCAGTGAAGGATATGATAAAGAAGTTATGGTAGCGGAAACTTCATATCCGTATACACTGCTTGATTCGGATGGAATGCCAAATTCGATCGATAATAAAGATGTTTTAGTTAAAGGGTATGCTGCGAGTCCGCAGGGACAGGGCAAAATGATCCGCGATGTGATCGATGCCGTTGTAAAGTGCGGTAATGGCGGTGTCGGTGTTGTATATGCAGACGCAGCATGGATCACGGTAGGAAATGATTATAATACCAATCCTGCTATCTGGGAACAGTTTGGTTCTGGATGGAAAAGCCAATATGCAGCATCCTATGATAAAAGTATTGAGGCGGTCACAGAGGGGAGCGATGTAGATAATGAAGCTTTATTTGATCGTCGAGGGAAAGTATTACCAACGATCAATGCGTTTGCTTATGCCTATTCGGGTTCGGTTAAGGATAAATAGGATTTGTATACGGTCTGCTTTTCATTATAAATAAACAGAAAAATTCTATTTTATAGAAAAATAAAAACAGAAAAAATTCTATTTTATAGAAAAATGTGTTGACAAGTATATTAGTTTGATGTAGAATGGTCATTGTGTTCGGCAAAAGAACATAGTGATGCACGAGTGGCTCAGTGGTGGAGTATCGCCTTGCCAAGGCGAGGGTCGCGGGTTCGAATCCCGTCTCGTGCTTTTTTTATACCCAAAATTTCATAAAAGGGTTCAAAAAGGATATCGGAAAAGAAAGGGGTTTCGAGATGAAGAGAAAAGTAGCAGTTGTATTAACGAGTTTGTTCCTATTGATCGTAGGAGTGTATTATTATGCACTGTTCCCGGCAATCAATATTCATGAAGTGTATTTCTGGGGAACTGCATTCTGGATCTGTATTGTGCTTGGAGCAATTTTTGCATCCCGGCTTTTAAAAAGAATGTTTAAGGGACAGAAGATGCACTTTAAGACAGAAATGCAGCATCTTTCCGGAGTAAGTAAATTTTTCTTTCTGCTTGCATTAGCGGTTGTTACTGTTTTTGTAGTGGGATCTTTGATGGGAAGTACCTTTTTACGTGCAAAATCATATGCTTCTTTATTGAAGGTAGAAGAAAAAGATTTTGCAACAGATATTGCACAGTCTGATAAGGTGACAGATATTGCATTGATGGATACACAGAGTGCCCGCGTGTTTGGTAATCGAAAGATTGGTTCTCTATCAGATGTTGTCAGCCAATACGAAGTAGAAAAAGACTATACACAGATCAGCATTAAAAAATCACCAATGAAGGTTTCAAGTCTGAAATACGCAAGCTTTTTTAAGTGGTTTAATAATAGAGATAAAGGTATTCCTGGCTATGTTAAGGTTAATCCGATCAATTCCAATGCAGAATATGTTGCATTAAAAGAAGGGATGAAATATGTTCCATCTGCTTATTTTAATTATAATCTGCAGCGCCATGTTCAATTCAGATATCCGACGAAGATCATTTCAGGGTATCATTTTGAGATTGATGACAGTGGAAATCCATATTATATCTGTCCTACATTGACAGCAAAGATCGGACTTTTTGGAGGCATGGATGTCAATGGTGTGATCATTTGTAATCCGATCAATGGAAAATGTAAATATTATAAAATAAACGAAATACCATCTTGGGTGGATTATGTTTATGATGGAGATCTTTTAATAAGAAAATACGATTGGAAAGGTTCTCTTTCTAACGGTTTCTGGAACAGCATTATCGGGCAGAAAGGCTGTCGTCAGGCAACAGATGATTATGGTTATAAGATCATTGGAGATGATGTATGGATCTATACCGGTGTTACTTCTGTTACAGGTGACCAGTCTAATATAGGCTTTGTCTTGATGAACCAGAGGACTTCCGAGGCAAAATATTATAAAGTATCTGGAGCGGAAGAACATTCGGCAATGGATTCTGCGGAAGGTGAAGTGCAGGAAAAGGGCTATAAAGCATCGTTCCCAAGTTTGATCAATGTTAATGGAGAGCCAACTTACATTATGGTGTTAAAAGATGCAGCCGGATTAGTAAAAATGTATGCCATGGTTAATGTATCACAATACAATCTTGTTGCAACAGCAACAAGCCAGACGGAATTGTTTAAGAACTATAAGAAGCTTCTTGCGTCAGGTGGCAAAGGAATAAAAGATAAGAAGACAAGTAAGACGCAGACTATCACGATAGAAAGTGTTCAGTTTATTGATACGGAAGATGGTACAATGGTTTATATTAAGGATGCTGACCATCAGGTTTATAAAAAAGCATTTAAAGAAGATGAATCTCTGATCCTGCTTTCGCCAAATGATGTGATCGAAGTAACATATGAGCCAATGGACGATGGAATTCATATGTTGGATTCCTATAAGAATATAATGCAGCCAAGTGCAAGTCCTGATCCGAAAACACAGAGTTAAATGCATATGCCGTAATTGTCATTCCTGTAATGTGTAAAGGATTATCAAGAAACTTTTGAAAATAAACGGACGTTACACTTTGTTGTGAAATAGAAAACACACGTTTTTTATACAAAATCTACGAAATATATTCGAATTTCAGGTTATTTATATACATTTTAGAATTCTTCAATCCTAGTACATTGTATTTCTATTCGACAAGTATAGAATGATAAGTAAGTTAGGAAGAAAGGAATTTAAATCAATATGAGAGAGCGTTTGCAACGATTTATGCAAGGGAGATATGGCGTAGATCAGCTTAGTAATTTTATTGTTGTAGTTGCAGTTGTATTATTAGTGATTGAATTGTTCTTACCGTCTTTTAAGATACGTTCAATTGTAAATCTTGTGGCAGTTTGTATGCTTGTATATTCGTATTTTCGCATATTTTCAAGAAATCATTATAAGCGCTATGCAGAAAATGAAAGATTTTTAAAGTATTTTGTCAGAATACAAAGATGGTTTACAAAGAAACAAAGAAGATTTGCACAAAGGAAGACGCACCGTTTCTTTAAATGTCCATGCTGCAAACAATCCATTCGTGTGCCGAAAGGGAAAGGAAAGATTGCAATCACTTGTCCAAAGTGCTCGACAGAATTTATACGCAGATCATAGAAATGCATAGTGGAATAGTGTAAATGCAAAAGAAGTTTTAAAAGAAAGAAGGGGTTTTATGAGGGAAATGCGTTTCAAAATGGAACGTCCCGGACTGGTAGAACCGGGTCAGCAGGTTCATGTCAGTGAAAAAAAAGTTGCATTAAATTATACTTATATTATTGATCCTGCTGTTGCAATGTCAGGATGTTATAAAGTAAACCAAAGAATTCATACATCAGAAGGTGTTGTAAAAAATATTGAACATACTGAAAGAGGATATTATGTGATCGTAGAGTTTGATGAAGAGCCGATCGAAGAGCATAAGTAGCTTTATTAGAAAAATCAAAATATACAGGATTAAAGTAAAAGAAATCCGGCAAAAAGAAAGGAAAAATGATGTTAGAAAAAGGAATACGTGGAGAACAGACAGTAGTAGTGACAAAAGAATTATCGGCAAAGAAAATGGGAAGCGGTGAATTAATGGTCTATGCAACACCGGCCATGATTGCTTTGATGGAGAAGACAGCTTATACCAGTGTTGCCTCTGAATTAGAAGAAGGTATGGGAACCGTTGGTACTTTGATGAACGTATCTCATATAGCTGCGTCACCGATAGGAATGAAGATCCATTGTGAGTCGGAGCTTGTAGAAGTAGAGGGAAGAAAACTTACTTTCAAAGTAGAAGCATATGATGAAACCGGAAAGATTGGTGAGGGAAAACATGAGCGCTTTATTGTGGCAAATGAAAAATTCCAGAGCAAAGCAGATGCAAAATTAGAAAAATAGAAAATATAATTCTAATTATAATGTGAAGCTGGAACGAAAAACAAAATAAAATTCAATAAATAGGAAAAGTCGAAAAGAAGCATGATGCAAATTAATCTGCATCATGCTTCTTTTTTGTATTAAAACTGTATTTTGTTTTATTACCTGAAAATTTTTTGTTGTGCTAACTTTTTTTGCATTTTTTATGTTTGTAATGTAAAAAATGCAAAAAAAAGCTTGGATAGACATGTTCTTTAAACGGTATTACCGTTTATTACTACGTTTCCAGATATGCATCTTTTCAGCCTCTTTGATCAGCTGATCACGGAAATCAGGATGTGCTACAGAAATGATTGCTTCTGTTTTCTGCCATGCAGAAAGACCTTTTAAATTTACGATACCATACTCTGTAACAAAGTAATGTACGTTTGCACGTGTATCCGTAACAATAGAACCATTATCCAAAGTTGGTTTGATACGTGATTCTACCGTACCGTCTTTTTTCTTGAAAGTAGAAGACATACAGATGAATGATTTTCCTCCGTTAGAAAGATATGCACCCAGAACGAAGTCAAGCTGTCCACCGGCACCACTGATCTGTTTTGTACCTGCTGATTCTGCGTTAATCTGACCGTAAAGGTCTATATCGACTGCATTGTTGATTGACATGAAGTTATCTAATGCACTGATTTGACGGATATCATTAGTATAATCAACCGGTGCACTCATGCATTCAGGATTTTCATTGACATAATCATACAGCTTTTGTGTTCCTGCACCGAATGCATATACCTGACGGCCTTTATCGATGTTTTTACGAAGACCTGTAATTTTACCGGCTTTTGCGATGTCAACAAAAGCATCGACATACATTTCCGTATGTACACCAAGATCTTTCAGATCAGATTCTGCGATCAGAGAACCTACTGCGTTTGGCATACCACCGATACCAAGTTGTAAGCAGGCACCATCAGGGATTTCGTTTACAATATATTTTGCAACAGCCTGATCGACATCTGTGGCAGGAGCGGCAGCACCCATCGATGCGATATCAGGATTAGATCCCTCTACGATCATATCCACCTGGCTGATATGAATGCTTTCTTCAAAACCACCAAGACAGCGAGGCATATTTTTGTTTACTTCTACAATGATCGTGTCGGCTTTTTCACAGCATGCAGCCATATGAGAAGCATTTGGTCCGAAGTTAAAGAAACCATGCTCGTCCATAGGAGCAACCTGGAACATCGCTACATTAGACGGTGTTTTGGAATCTCTGTAATATCTTGGAAGTTCTGAATAACGGATCGGAGCATAGAAAGAGAATCCCTCAGCAATCGCTCTTCTTTCAATACCACCCATATGCCATGAATTCCATGTCATATGTTCTGCAGGATTTTCGATCTCAAAAATAGCCGGTTTCCACATCAGAATACCACCACGAAAATTAACATCCGTAAGTTCCGTAAGTCTCTTTGCCATTGCCCGGTCAAGAGTTACCGGAGTGCCCGTACACCATCCATAATCTACCCAGTCACCGG
>ENA-ORIC01000923-ORIC01000923.1-human-gut-metagenome-genome-assembly--contig:-NODE-923-length-32272-cov-3.284144_pt1 | contig 32272 bp, 31 predicted proteins | sample MGYA00243023_ERZ508732 | MGnify/ENA primary metagenome ERZ508732 (study PRJEB26277, sample SAMN04329767) | human gut metagenome | biome: human-associated habitat | host: Homo sapiens | place: USA... | reverse complement strand
GCCGCGAGCGTTATCGCCTCAGCTATCGTCATGCTGGCGTCGGGAGCGAAAACCCCTTCCGCCTTACCCTTGACAAGCCCGGACCTCGCCGCGGACTTCACGTATGGTGCGTACCAGATATCGTCCGGGACGTCAGTGAAAGTATATTTCGCGAGATCAGCGAGGTAGGCTTTCATAGCACAGTCTGCAATGTACCAGTCGTCACTGATGTCATGAATCAGCTTCGACTTGTCGCCGCCCTCGAGACCTTTGGCTATCGTCAGTACCTCGTCGACATTGACTTCGAACAGCAAACAGTCAGTCGTGCCGAGCTCTTCGGCAATCTCCTTGAGCGCTGCCACAGCGAAATCAAAGTGTCTGTCCGGGGCATAGAATGTGGAATTAGATCCCTCTCCTATTGTCACCCACTCTTCGGGTCCAGCCGGAACGATACTTTCGTATTCCTGAGTTTTGGCGAGGAGCTCCTCCGCCCATTTTTCGGTACGGGTGTGGTCGGCCTTGTAGTCGTCAACGCCAACGCTGAACTCAAACGGATCCCCCTGTTCGGTAAAGACCTCGTCCCGATTAACCGACGCAACGAAGAATCCGGGACCTTTGATCTGGAAATTCGCGCTGTTTCCCGAATAAACTCTCCCGAAGTCGACCGGATGCCCGAAGCGGTCAGTAATGACAATCGAAAGCGAACGGTTTTCTTTATAAAAAGCCGAATCAAGCGGGAGCTCCGGATCGTCGACGCGCGTGAATATTACGTCGAGACTGACAGTCATGTCGTCCGGGTCGCCGATCTCGGTTACTTTATATTCGACATTCACGATGTGGGCATGCAGGTCGTATGCCGACACGACGGTGACAAGCGAAAAGCACATAACGACCGCCATCACCATCGCGAGGAATCTTCTCTTCATCGTTGTACCTCCGTTTTTATCAGAACTCCACTCTTCCGGTTCCGCCAAGACGGCACAGAATCGCGGCTACCTCAGAACGCTTTATGTTCGAGTCAGGCAAGAAACTACGCTTCGAATCACTTCCGGAGAGAACTCCGAGTCTGTAAAGAGTATAAATGTCGTCCGCGAAATCGTCATCCTTCGCAACGTCAGGTATGAACCCGTCCGGAACGTCATTCAACGCCACAATCCCCGCCTCGTCATAAAGATTCTTATGGTTCTTATAAAGCGTCGCGAAAATGTGCGCGAACTCCTCACGGGTAATCTTCGCGTTATAATCCTCGTAGTCACACGGAATACCCCGCTCCCTCGCGTACTCAACATATGGGTCATACCAGCGCTTTCCGGTCTTCCCCTCCGCCGGGTCGATCTCCTCATAAAGCGCCGCCTCAAACCGCGCCGCGAGCGTTATCGCCTCAGCTATCGTCATGCTGGCGTCGGGAGCGAAAACCCCTTCCGCCTTACCCTTGACAAGACCGGACCGCGCCGCGGACTTAACGTAAGGCGCGTACCAAATATCGTCCGGGACGTCAGTGAAGACACTGTCCTCCGCCATCCTGACCATGCTCCAGTACCTGCTCCTGGCAATATCCACAAGCTCCCGATTATTGATAATCGCGCAGACAAGAGAATAATAATTGCAAATTTGTACCTCCTCATACGGCACCACCGCTTTTTCAACAGCCTCGTCAAGACAAAGATCAAACAGATATACGTCCTCGACGCCAAGCATCTTCCAGAAACTCATAAGCACCGCCTCCGCGAACTTATCGCGGTCATACGCGGTATAATAATCAGTATGCTTCTCAAGAAGAACATCCGCCCATCTGTCCGCAAGCGCATGGTCAACCACGCGGTTTTTACCGGCTATAGCGACACGCATCGGCAAATGCTCGCCGGCGCTCTGCTTCGTCCGCTCCTTATCGTACACGTTGACCTCGAAAAGACCCGGACCATCCACAGTCAGGTGCATACTGTCTCCGGTAATTTCATACCTGACAGCATCCGGATCAAAAACCGGACCGTAGAAATCACTGACCTCCACATAAGGCGCGTTCTTCTCCAGAAACTCATCGTCAATCGGAAGCTCCGGGTCGTCCGTGCGCGTGAACCAGAGCCAGAGATCAACCTTCGTATTGTCGGTCCCGTACACGTCGGAGCGCAGACAGCTGACGTCGAGAACCGCGGACTTATCTCTGTACGCGTCGTCCTTCTGACTGTCGGACTTTCCCTCTCTCACCCAGAAATCGAGAGGGTCGTCATAGAAATAGACACTTCCATCCGGATAATCCCACCTCTTCCCCATCCTCTTGCCGGTGGAGTCGTAAACCGTGAAAAAGTAGTCTCCCGGTTCGGTCAGCTCAAGAGAGAACCTGTCGGAGTTGAAATGTCTCTTGATTACCGTATTGCCGGAATCGTCCGTCACGACATAGTACGGCTGATACTTGATGAGCGTCTCCTTGTCGAGCTGACCGTAATCGGAGTCGTACAATCTTACTTCGATAACCGTCCTGCCGTCATAATAGCTCAATTCGCAGTTCCAGATGATCGGCGTGACGTCCTCTATTTTGCTGCTGCTGTACGCCGACGCCACGGACGCAAGCGAAAGACACATGACGACCGCCATGATCATCGCGAGGAATCTTCTCTTCATCGTTGTACCTCCGTTTTTATCAGAACTCGACTCTGCCCTCTCCGCCCATTCTGCAAAGAATAGCGGCGACCTCGGAGCGCTTTATGTTCGAGTCAGGCAGGAAGCTTCTCTTCTCGTCGCTTCCGCCGAGGACTCCGAGCCTGTAGAGCGTGTAAATATCGTCCGAGTACTTATGCGTCATCGGAACGTCGGGGATGAAGTTCTCCGGAACGTCGTTTATCGCGGTGACCCCGCCCTCGTCGTAGAGTGACTTATTATTCTTGTAGAGAGCCGCGAAAATGTGCGCGAACTCCTCGCGGGTGATCTTCGCGTTATAATCGGCGTAATCGTCCGGGAGGCTGTTCTCCTTCGCGTACTCGATGTAGGGATCGTACCACTTTTCCCCGGTCTTTCCGTCCGCGGGGTCGGTCTCGATCTCATGCAGGAGGTTGTTGAAGCGGGACGCGAGAGTTATCGCCTCGGCTATCGTCATGTTGTCGTCCGGAGCGAACTTTCCTTCGCCCTTGCCCTTGATGAGACCGGCGTCCGCCGCCATCTTAACGTAATCCGCGTACCAGGCGCCGTCCGCGACGTCGTCGAAGGTGATTTCGGGGATGTCCGGTTCGGTGATTTCCTCTCCGTAGCCTTCTTTGTCCATCATGTACATTCCGAAGGCGTCGTCAACCGCGTACCAGTTGTCGCGGATGGCGTATACGAGGGTCAGTCTGGTTTCGTCGTAGTCAACTGTTTTTTCGGCGATTGTGAGGGCTTCGTCGAGGGTGAGGTCGAAGGTGGTGATGTCTTCCGAATCGAGTTCGTATATGAACGGGCTGAGGATTGAGATTTCGAGATCGTATTTCAAGTCGTCAACGGTTTCTGCGTATTCGGCGTTTCTCTCGAGGAGGGTTTTTGACCACTCGTTGGCGAGAGCCGCGAGGGTTTTTGTTATTTTGTAGTCGTCGGTGCCGACGTTCACGGTTATGACGTCGCCGTCAAGACCCGCGACAGGCTGACCGTAGCCGTCGCCGTCGGTTGTTACTATGTCGTAGAATCTCGGACCTATGAGGTTGAAGCTCATGCTCCCGCTTGTTACGGTGCGGGCGTCTACGAAGCGTCCGAAGCGGTCGGTGATGACGACAGACGGGTTGTTCGCCTTGATGAAGTCGGAGTCGATCGGGAGCGACGGGTCGTCGACGCGGGTGAACCAGAGGTCGACCGTGACGGTCATACCGTCGGCGGAGGTCGTCGTCTGATAGCTTACGTCGAGAATTTCCGGATGGTCGATATTGTCTCCCGGATCCACGTACGCTTCACTGACAGTGATGGAAATCGGCGAGTCGTCGAAGAAATAGTTTCCGTCGACGACGGTGGGTCTGCCCTGCCTTGTTCCGGTCGAGTCGTAGATCGCGAGAGAGTATTCGCCCGGGTCGGTGAGGTGGAGAGAGAAGGTCGCGGAGGTGATGTTTTCTTTCTTCACGGTATTGCCGTTCGCGTCGGTGAGTATGTAGTAGGGCTTGTGGGCGGCAATGTCGGCGGAGGTGACTTCTCTGATATCTTCGCTTCCGGTGTAGAGGGTGATCGAGATGTCTGTGTAGCCTTCGGCGTTTGTCATATTGTAGCCGAAGTTCAGGACGGTAGCCGCGGCGCCGCCGGCTTCGTCAGCCGAGACGGCGAGGGCGAGCGGGAAGCACATTGCGAGTGCGAGGATGAGCGCGAGGAATCGTTTTTTCATGATGATTTCTCCTTTTTTTAATAAAGGGCACGATCCCTGATTCGGGGTCGTGCCCTGTTTGATTAAAGATTAGTCTGAACTGAGTAGTTCGGAGCTTCCTTTGTTATATTAATGTCGTGCGGATGAGATTCCCTGAGACCGGCGCCGGTGATTCTTACGAACTGACCTCTTTCCTGGAGTTCGGGGATGGTCGGGGTGCCGCAGTAGCCCATGCCGGAGCGGATGCCGCCGAGGAGCTGGAAGACGGTTTCGCTGAGCGGTCCCTTGTACGGAACGCGTCCCTCGACACCTTCCGGAACGAGCTTTCTCGCGTTCTCCTGGAAATATCTGTCCTTCGAGCCGTGCTCCATCGCCGCGAGCGAGCCCATGCCGCGGTAAACCTTGAAGGAGCGTCCCTGATAGATTTCGGTCGTTCCGGGGGATTCCTCACAGCCCGCGAAGAGCGAGCCGATCATGATGACGTTCGCGCCTGCCGCGAGAGCTTTGACTATGTCTCCGGAGTACTTGATTCCGCCGTCGGCTATGCACGGGACGCCGGATTCTGCCGCCGCGCACGCGGCGTCATAGATTGCGGTGACCTGCGGAACGCCGATGCCGGCGACTACACGGGTCGTGCAGATAGAGCCGGGTCCGATACCGACTTTGACGGCGTCGGCGCCGGCGCTGATGAGGTCCTTAGCCGCCGCGGCGGTCGCGATGTTGCCCGCGATGACCTGCGCCTGCGGGAACGCGGATTTCACTTTGTCGACGCACGCGATGATGTTCTTAGAGTGACCGTGAGCCGAGTCGAGGACGAGGAAGTCCGCGCCGACCGACAGAAGCGCTCTGGCTCTGTCAAGTACGTCGGCGGTCACGCCGATAGCCGCGCCGCAGAGAAGTCTGCCGTTCTTGTCCTTGCAGGAGTGCGGGTATTTTGTCGCCTTTTCGATGTCCTTGATGGTGATGAGTCCGCGGAGGATGAATTTGTCGTCCACTATCGGGAGCTTCTCGATCTTGTGCTTTCTCAGGATCTCCTGAGCCTCGGCGAGGGTGGTTCCGACCGGCGCGGTGACAAGGTTGTCCTTCGTCATGACTTCCTTGATCTTCATCTGGTGATTGTCAAGGAAGCGCATATCGCGGTTGGTTATGATTCCGACGAGGTGTCTCTCTTCGTCGCAGATCGGCACGCCGCTGATCTTGTACTTGCCCATCAGCTCGTCCGCCTCATAGACATAATTGTCCGGGGAGAGGAAGAAGGGATTGACTATGACGCCGTTCTCGCTTCTCTTGACCCTCTCGACCTCGTCGACCTGCTTCTCGATCGGCATATTCTTGTGGATGACGCCGACGCCGCCCTCACGCGCCATGGCTATCGCAAGGCGGGACTCGGTGACGGTGTCCATCGCCGCGCTCATCAGCGGGATGTTCAGCTTGATCGACTTCGTGAGCTTTGTCTCGAGGTTGATCATGTTCGGTGTGACCTCGCTCTTTGCGGGGATGAGGAGTACGTCGTCGAAGGTAAGCCCCTCCTTGACGAACTTTTCGGACGGATTCATATTCACCATAAATTTTGCTCCTTTCGGTTATATGGCATCTTCGGAAATTCTCTTATTAATATACTATTATACAATATGTTTTCCGATTTGTCAAGGAACATTTTCAAATATCTTCGGGAAAAGATGGGAAAGGAAATTAGGTATAGTGCTGTCATGAAATATCGCAACCAGCGGTTGCGTAATTTTGCCAACTGAAATATATTGAAAATCAATCAATAATGTAATATAATATAGATAGTATCATAAATAAAAGGGAGGCAAACTGCCATGAAAACAAAACGCGCTATATCCATCCTGCTCGCCCTCGCGTCGCTCCTCGCGGCGTCCTGCGGCTCGACGACGTCGGATACCGCCACCGATTCCACCGGCTCCGAAACGACGCCCGCGCCCGAAACCACCCGCGACTACCCGGAAATCACGCCGGAAATGAACTATAACGGCTACGAGTTCCGTATAATCGGCTACGAGGGCGGCTACGGAACGCACAACGACTATGTCATCGAGGACGGTGAGGACACATCCGACATAATATCGGACGCGATATACCGCAGGAACCAGAAAGTCGAAGATCTGCTCGGAATAAAAATCACAGCTCAATGGGGACAGGAAATAAGGAATACTGTGCTGAACAGCGTCACTGCCGGGGACGATGAGTTTGATCTGGTGTTTGTGCCGGGGTTTGAGCTTGCGGCTTCTCTCGGGGACAAGACATATGTCAACCTTCTCGACCAGAAGAACGTAGACTGGACAAAGCCTTGGTTCAACCAGAGCTTCATCGACGCCATCGCCATAAACGGAAAGCTGAATTTCATCGACTCCGCGATATCGACACAATTCGCAAATGCAACCGCGGCAGTTTTCTGCAACAAAAAACTCGCGACGGATTACGACTTCGGAGATATGTACGGCATGGTACGTGACGGCACATGGACCGTGGACAAGCTCTATGATTTCAGCCAGTCGGCAGTCAAAGACCTCAACGGCGACGGAGAGATACACGACGACGCCGATCAGCTCGGAATACTCGGAAACAGCGGACTCACCTATATGCTCTTCAAGGGCATGGGCGGTAACTTCATCGTCCCTGACGGAAATGGGCTGAAAGATATCTTTGGTGAAGAAGGCAATGTCGATAAGATGACATATATCCTTACAAGGTTCCCGAAATCAGATGTTTTCGAGAGCGGAACAAACGACGCAGCGAAAGCCGCTTTCATTGAAGGACGCGCTCTTTTCTACAACACAGCGCTCGGCTCTTTCAACTGGTTCCGCGATGTATCGTTCGAGTTCGGCGTCCTTCCGATGCCGAAGCTTGACGAAAAGCAGAGCGATTACCGCTGCAACGTCAACTACTGGGCAAACAGCTTCATGGGCATCCCGAAGACGGTTTCCGACCTTCAAAAAGTGTCGGATATCACAAACGTGCTCGCCGCGGAATCCTATTACGTTCTGAGAAACGCGTACATCGACAACGCGATCAAGCACAAATACGCCCCGACAGAAGACGACACGGAAATGGTGAACATCATTCTTGACAGCTGCGTATATGATATCGCGATAATCTACCAGATAGGCGGACTCGCAAAGCAATTTGAGAATATGTTCTATGAAGGCAAGGACAATGTCGTCTCATCTTATGAATCAATAAAAAAATCTGTCAGCGCAGCTATCGATGAATTCGTGAACAGTGTCGACTGATCGCAGTGAAAGGAACCCGAAATGATCAGAAACGCAGATCAATGGAAAGTCAAAGATCACTATGACCTTATAGTCGTCGGAGCCGGTCCGGCGGGCATCGGCGCCAGTATCGCCGCCGCGAGACGAGGGCTTCGAGTCGCTCTCATTGAAAAAGCGGGCTTTGCCGGCGGCACCGGAACTCAGTGCTGTCTGACACTATATTATGGATACGGCGTCGACGGAAAGCAGTCAACAGCCGGAATATCAGATGAATTCATCCGCAGAATGGACAAAGAAGGCGCGGCGTGTTTTCTTATCAACGGTGCGGAAACCCCTGATTATATTCCGATCGGAGACCGCCCCTTGACCGCGAAAGTGCAGTTGAAGCCGGAAATCTCAAAGGTCGTCTTCAACCGTATGCTCACGGAAGCCGGTGTTGACTGTATATTCTACACGCATATGGCAGATGTCGTGACAGACGGAAAGACAATAAAATCACTTTTGCTCTCAGGGCTCGAGGGCACATACCTTCTCGAAGCCGATTTCTTCGCCGACTGTACCGGAGACGCGATGCTCTGTTACCTCGCAGATCCGGAATCCGTGGTTAAATGTGATGAGGAAAACGGAATGCACGATTCCCTGTTTTTCAATGTCGCAGGTGTGACACCGTTTGATATAAACTACAACAAGCAGTTGTACAGGAAGCTGTATGATGAAGGCATCGTACCAAGCCGCGCATGGGACTACTTCGGATTCTCGATACTTCTCGACCCCGGAGTCATGCAGGTTGGTCTCTGCTACAATGTCGGAGACGGCGTCGACTCTAAGGACATGACAAGAATGGATCGCGAGCTGCGTGAAGAGACACTGAAAATGGTTGAGTTTCTCAGAAAATATATGCCCGGGTTCGGCAACTGCTGGCTTGAACAGACCGCGCACCGCGTCGGCGTAAGAGTGAGCCGCTGCATACGCGGTGTAGAAACGCTGACTGACGAAGATCTTTTCTCAGACAGCTACCGTGACCCCGTAGCACTCTGCTGGAGAAATATTGGCGCGCACAGCAACAAGAAAAAGTTCATGAACGACTGGGCAAAAGCAATGACCGGCTGCGCGGCGATTCCGATGCGAACCCTCATTCCGGACGCTTTCGATAATGTCATTGTAGGCGGACGCTGCATTGCAGCAGAAATACAACTCGTGAACTCAATCAGAATGATGAACACCTGTATGACAACCGGTGAAGCCGCCGGTCTCATGTGTGTGCTTGCGAAAAAGAAGAACAAACACCTGAAAGACCTTGAATACAGCGAGCTTCTTCCTCTGCTTCGCGAAAACAATTTCATTCTCGAATAAGCTTTGGCAAAAATCTGAAAAGAGAAAACGGGGAGCACTGGCGCAAAAATGCGGTGGCTCCTCGTTTTTTTGCGGTGTAAATGTGTCTTTTTGACTATTGACAAACACAGAAAACTGGTGTATAATATAAAGGAAAGTGACCGCAAACCCGCGGTCAGAATATCGGCTAACGAAAATACAGGGGGAATCATCCTATGACTGAAAGCAGAATAAAAGAGCTGCAAAAGATCGCCTATAAAATAAGAAGAGACGCGATCGACGCTGTCTACAGCGCCGCCAGCGGACATCCGGGCGGATCGCTGTCCATCGCCGAAATCCTCGCGTACCTCTATTTCGAGGAAATGAACATCGACCCGAAAAACCCGCGTGATCCCGACCGCGACCGCTTCGTCCTCTCGAAGGGTCACGCCGCGCCCGGTCTCTACGCCGCCCTCGCCGAGAGAGGGTACTTCCCCGTCGAAGAGCTGAAAACCCTCAGACAGATCGACAGCGTCCTCCAGGGTCACCCCGACATGAAGCACATCCCCGGCGTCGATATGTCAACCGGTTCGCTCGGCCTCGGCATCTCCGCCGCCTGCGGAATGGCGCTCGCCGCGAAGCGGATGAAGCAGGACTGGCGCGTCTGGACCATCGTCGGCGACGGCGAAAGCGAAGAAGGCCAGGTCTGGGAAGCCGCGATGTTCGCCGCTCACTACAAGCTCGACAACCTCTGCGCGTTCATCGACTGGAACGGACTCCAGATCGACGGCGCCGTCAAGGACGTCATGAACCCCACCCCGCTCGATGAAAAATTCAAAGCGTTCGGCTGGCACGTCATAATGATCGACGCGCACGACCTCGCCGCCATAGACGCCGCAGTCAAAGAAGCCAAAGCCACAAAAGGTCAGCCCACCGCCATCATCGCGAAGTCTGTCAAGGGCAAAGGCGTCTCCTACATGGAAAACGCGGTCAACTGGCACGGCGCCGCTCCGAAGCAGGAACAGTACGAAATCGCCGTCAAGGAACTCGACGAAAAAATCGCCGAACTCTCGAAGTAAGCAAAGGAAGGAATTTTGATCATGGCAGAAAAAATAGCTACACGTGAAGCCTACGGCTCCGCCCTTGCCGAATTCGGCGACAAATACGACAAACTCGTGGTCCTCGACGCCGACCTCGCCGAAGCCACCAAAACCATTAAATTCAAGAAAAAATTCCCCGACCGCTTCTTCGACTGCGGAATAGCCGAGGGCAACATGGTAACAGTCGCCGCAGGTCTCGCCGCCGCAGGTCTCATCCCATTTTGCAGCTCCTTCGCGATGTTCGCCGCAGGACGCGCGTTTGAGCAAGTCAGAAACGCAATAGGCTACCCCCACCTCAACGTCAAAATCGGCGCCACCCACGCCGGAATCTCAGTCGGTGAGGACGGCGCCACCCACCAGTGCCTCGAAGACTTCGCCACGATGCGCTCTATCCCCGGCATGACCGTAATGCAGCCCGCCGACGCCGTCGAAGCCCGCGCGATGGTTGAAGCCGCGATAAACTACGTCGGTCCCTGCTATATGCGCTTCGGACGCTTCGCCGTCCCGGTCCTCTTTGACCAGGACACCTACAAATTCGAGTGGGGCAAAGGCAGAGTCCTCGCCGACGGCAAAGACGTAACCATCGTCGCCACCGGTCTGATGGTCGAACAGGCTCTCGCCGCCCGCGACCTCCTCGCCGCAGAAAACATCTCCGCGAGAGTAGTTAACATCCACACAATCAAGCCCCTCGACGAAGATTTAATCCTCAGATGCGCCGCCGACACCGGCTGCATAGTCACCGCCGAAGAGCACAACTTCATCGGCGGTCTCGGAAGCGCCGTCTGCGAATGCGTCTCCGGCAGCCACCCCGTCCCCGTCAAGAGAGTAGGCGTGGAAGACCAGTTCGGACGCTCCGGAAAGGTTCCGCCGCTCCTCGAAATGTACGGATTAACCGCAAATAATATAGCTGCAAAAGCTAAGGAAGCTATCGCCGCTAAATAATGGGTACGCGGCTTTTCTGAAGAAAAGCCTGGCAAAAGACTTCAAAAAAAATAAAATTAGCTGTTCTACCAAAAAGAACAGCTAATTTTTTTCAATTAAAGAGCCTTTTCAGCTTCCTTCATAACAGTGATAGCCTCAGCAATCGACGACTCAAAGTTTCCGCCGTCACTACCCTCGAGAGACACGCACCCCGTATAACCGGCAGCCTTCAACGCAGCGAAGAACCCACGGCAATCCCCCACGTCGTCAATCATCGGAAAATGCCGCTTATTCCGCACGCTCGCAATATGCACGTGACGTATCATATCCCCGTACGAAGCAATCTCCTCAAGCCTGTCCCCTCCGAGCATCGCGTGATAATAATCCACCATCAACCGCACCTCCGGCGCGTCCACCGCCCGGATAACCTCCATAGCCTCGCGGCAATTATTGATGAAATTCGTCTCCTCTTTGCGAAGCTCCTCGATGGCGACAGTTATAGAATTCCGTCTCGCCCAAGGCACCACAACGTCAGAAAGCATAGCGACAAACCGCTCAAAAGCCGTCTCACGACTCATCCCGTCCGGAATATTCCGCGCGCCGCCGCTCCCGAGCACCACAACCGGCGACCCAAGCGGCTTCTCCTTCTCGATCGTCCTCTCGAGGTACTCCGAAATCTCGCCGTACCCCTCTTTCCCGCGCAGCAGCGAGATATTTCCCGGGAACATCCCGTTATGAGAAACGCAGCTCATTCCGAGCTCCCGTGCCTTCCCGCACATCTCCGCGATCTTTTCGTCCTCAGCGTTCGTCAGCCCCGAAAAACCAACCTCGAAAGCCTCGTACCCGTGCTTTTTCAAAATCTCGAGCTTACGCGGTTCAAGCCCCATGCAGCAGCAGTATTTCATAAAAATCCATCCTTATAAAAGCGTTCGACGCATCCTCAGATGCGCTGCATTCGAAAATGCCCTACATAAATTCTACCACATTTCCGGCGTTTTGGCAACCCCTGTCCGCGAAAAAAGCAAAAATGCACACAATTTAGCGGTTTTGACAATCGGTAATCGTTATCAGCGACACCTCCGGCGGATTGTAGAATCTCGGGAACCGCTCAACCGCGAGCCCTCGCGAAACCGAATGAAAGAACGCCGGCACAATGCTTATGCCGCAATTTTTCCGGAACACTTTCCGCCTTTCAGGCTTTGTGCTTTGGCGACATTTCTGAACAACATAAAATCCGCCCGCGAGCTTTGGGAATATCCCCTGATGCGGCGCGTAGAGACCGTTGAAGAACGGCGGAATCCTGAACTGTCCACCGTGCGCGTGACCGGAAAAAGCAATGTCGAAGCCGAGCGAATTGTAGAAATCCTGTTCCTCCGGTCTATGCGACAGAAGAAGCGTCAATTCCTTCTTTTCGCCGATGTCAGAGAAGGTCTCGCGCTGAATCCTCCTCCACATATCTATCCGCCCGCCAGAGCGTTTCCGATCGTCGCGGATACGGCGCATAAGTGAAGAAATGAAGGAATCACGGCATTTTTTGTGCTCTCTGAGTTCCGCGAAGCGTACCTTCGGGGAATTCTCGTCGAGATAATCAAGGCATCTCGGGTCGTCCATTCCGCAGATCAGAAGGTCGGTTTCACCGAGCGATATTTTTTCTTCCTTACCGCCGACAAGCCGGACGCCGAGCGACCGGAGTTCTTTTTTCAGCTCTTCGCGCCGTCTTATATTCGCCTCGTGATTTCCGAAAACCATGTATACCGGAGCGATTTTCGTAATGTTTTCAATGAGTTGTCTCGCGGGATGTTCTGGCGTCAGGATAGTCCCTTTCCCGCCGGCTTTCAGTTCCTCCGTGTCCTCGACTATGTCGCCGGTCAGTAAGATTATTTGTGGTTTCGTGACATTTGCGAGGCTTGCGAGCTCGCTCTGATTTTCGCCGAAACGGCAGTTGTGCAGGTCGGAAATATGGAGAATTCTGACGCCGGTATTTTTTATTTTTCCCGAGTAAACCTTCGCCCTCCGCAGGCATAGCTTTTTCGACGACGCGAAGCCGACCGCCGTATAAACAACGGCAGCGGCGGCAAACGCCGCCGCTGTCAGCAGATAGTTATTCATTGTCCACCCGCTTGATCTTCCGGCTCATCGGCTGGCTGTTCGATTTCTATAGTATAGCAGTCCTCAAGCTCCGTCCCGTCCATTGCCGTGCCGTTCACGAGCACCAGGCAGATGTCCGTATACTCCGATCCGACCGGCAGATCAGACTCAAACGGCTCCCCACTCTTCTCGAGAATGTCCAGATACGTCGAGAATGCCTGCTCCGCGAGCTCGCTTGAACCTATGGACACATTGCAAACTTCAGCCGACCAGATGACCTTCGGTTCAGTCTGATCGCTCCTGTTTTGCTCGCATTTGATAATTTTCTTATCCAGCTTGACGTGGTATCCGTTAAAACAGTCATCTCCAAGAACCGACTCGTCGCAGACAATTATCGCGGAATCCGGGTACTCATTCTTCGCGTCTTTGAATAATATGTCGTAAAGGTCAAGTTTGGCGTTTGCGATGCCCGCCAGTGAGAAATCCGGCATGAAATCCCAGTCCGACGATCGGTCCTCAGCCGCCTCCGTGCCGGTTTCTGACAGGTCAGGCGAGGTTTTTTTCGCGTTATCGTTATCGTTATCGCCGCCGCCATCGTCAACCGAAAAGCTGTCATACGACGCGCCTTCGATATCCGTGTAATAATTGGTCTGGGACGCCGCTCCCTCGTTTGGTTCCTCGACGTTCGGCGCTGATTTATAGACCGGGGATTGCAGCGAATACGCATGCTCCGCAACATCCGCGACCGACCCGGACGCCCCGTCGATGAACCCGCGGTTAAACAGAACGATCATCACGACCGCGCAGGCAGCCGCGACCGTTCCGAAGGAAGCGAACGACGATCTGTGCGAGAATACGCCCTTCTTCTTGTTTGTTTTGACAGTTTTGCACTGTTTTCCGTGCCCGCATTCAATTATCCTGTCGTTTTTTCCATCCTGCGGCACCGAGTCGATCAGCGACATGACGTTCGGCACGAGCTTCACTGGAACGTCCCACGCGGAATTGTTGATCATATCGATCATCTCGCGGCGCTCGCTGAACTCTTTCCGGCACGCTTCGCAGCCGTCAAGATGCCGGTGCAGAGCCTGACTTTCCGCCGCGCTGTTCTCGTGGTCAAGCTCGGAAAACATCAGGTCGCGCGCCCCGGCGCAGTCTAGCTCTCCCGGCCCGATGCGTCTGTTTTTTGTATTGTTTTTTCGATACAGCTTCAATCAGAGCCCCTCCTGTTTCGAAAATATTGCCCTCCGAAATATCGGTTTTGGACAGTGCACAATCCGTCCGGCGGCGGTTGTCAAATATCGTCTCCGGCAGCCGTTTTCGTCCTGTGCGATATGTTAGACGCGGCTGCATGGCGTTTTGTTCCGCCGTCCGCGAAAAAATCTTAAAAAATTATTTTTTCTTCCCGACGATTGATATTTCGTCCATGCTTTTCCCGGCGAAAACGGCGAGCATTTCCCGCAGGTTTGCCCGCGCGCGGTTCAGCCGCGACTTGACGGTGCCGATCTCGAGGTCAAGCATCTCCGCGATTTCCTCGTATGTATGCCCGTCGATGTCACGCAAAACGACGATTTCCCGCTGTTCATCGGACAATTTAGCGATAGCGGCGCGCACGGCGGTGATAGTTTCGTTCCTGTCGAGCGACTTTTCAGGCGATACCTCGACCGTTTCGTCGGCGATATCGATCTCGCGCTCCTCGCCGTCGTCGTCGGTCGACCACAGCGACTCGGTTTTCCGTCCCGGCACTTTCCGCAGGTGATCGTAGCAGCAGTTGATCGATACCTTATAAATCCAGGTCGAAAATCTGCACTCGCCGCGCCAGTTCGGCAGAGCGCGCCATATTTTAATGAAGACTTCCTGCGATATATCGAGGGCATCCTCTTCCGAGCGGACTTTCACGCGGATCGTGTTGTAGACGAGCTTTTCGTAGATCCTGACAAGCTCGCCGAACGCGTTCCGGTCGCCGCCGGCCGCCGCTGAGATCAGCGCTTCCTCACTGATATTTTTCTCGCTCATCAGCATCCCTCCCCCCCTGAAAAACGATATTAGTTGTATATTTTTGCATATATCACGAATAAATATACGTTTGTTCCTTTTACAATGTATATTTATTCACCAATATTCATTATTGCATAGCTTTGAGAATTCTGTCGATCCGTTCCTCAAGCTCGTTTCCACGCGAAAGAAGTGAGCAGCAGAGCTTCAGGACCTCTTCGTAAGAGGTGGCGGAATTGAGGTACCCGCGCGCTTCGGCGGCTCCGCGAACGCCTTTGAAATAAAGCGCGAGGTGTTTGCGGGATTCAATCACCGCCGCCCGCTCGCCTTTTTCGGCGATACGCACTTTAAGTTCGGCAAGCGCCGTCGCCATTTTTTCTTCTCCATTCGGCGGTGTGAATATTTTTCCACTCATTTTGCAGCGTATTTCATGAAATATCCACGGATTTCCGAGAGCGCCGCGACCCATCATTATCCCGTCGCAGCCGGTTCGCTCGATCATCCTGAACGCGTCGTCCGCCGTGAATATCTCGCCGTTCGCCACAACCGGAATCTTCACCGCGCGCTTTATCCTCGCGATCTCGTCAAAATTTATCGGCGCGGAGAATCTTCCCTCGCGTGTCCTGCCGTGCACGGTCAGCATATCCGCGCCGGACGCTTCCATCCGCTTCGCGAAATCCTCACCGATAATTGTCTTTTCGTCCCAGCCAATGCGCATCTTGACCGTCAATTTTGTGTCGCTCCCGGTGGATTCAAGCGTTTTTTTGCAAGTTCTGACAATATCTCCTGCAAGTTCCGGAGTCTTCAGAAGCGCGGAGCCTTCGCCGTTATTCGCGACCTTCGGCGCCGGGCAGCCCATGTTTATGTCTATTGACGCCGGTCTGATCTTCGAGGCGCAGCCGTTATAGCTGCCATCCGCGAGCATTATAGCCGCTTCCGCCATGATATCCGGCTCTTTTCCGAATATCTGAATGCCGATCGGCTCTTCTCCGGGGAAAAGCTCGGCGAGGACGGCGGTCTTTTTGTCCTTGAAGTGCATCGCCTTCGCGGAGATCATCTCCGTGAAGGTCATCCCGGCACCCAGAAGTCGGCAGGTCTGACGGAACGCGTGATCGGTGTAACCCGCCATCGGCGCAAGATATGTTTTTACATTATTCATTATTATTCATTTCGGGGTTTGCACGCATTTTGTTGTTTCATCACAATTTCCGGCAGTCTCACGGACGCCGCGTATTCATTTCATATTTTGTCCCGCCGCCGCATAAATATGATTTTGGCGGTGAATTTCTTTTGGAATATGCATTTGGAGTGCATATTTATTCATCGTTAAAATATTAACCAATCTAAAAGAATATTATATCTCCCAGAGGTGATATTTATGGTGCTCTACACAGTTCAAGGCGGCGAAACGATTGAGTCGATCGCCAAAAAATACGGCGTCAGTGTTGAACGTCTGCTCATTGACAACGGAATTTCGCCCGACAGCCCGCTTTCGGTGGGTCAGTCGATCATGATCGCGTATCCGAAGACGGTCCACACGGTGCAACCAGGCGATTCGCTATGGAGCATCGCGGCGAGTTACGGGGTAACAGTCGATCAGCTTTGGCGAAATAACCAAATCCTGAACGGATCCGGCAGAATCTATCCAGGTCAGGAGATTGTTGTGCAATATGCCGATACCAAGCGCGGTTCCCTAACGGTAACAGCGTATGTTTATACGTTCGTCGAAGAGGAAATCCTCCGCAGAACGCTTCCATATCTGACATATCTTGCTATATTTTCCTATGGCATCCGTCCCGACGGAAGTCTTGTTACGCCGGAAGACGCCGGTATCCCCGGAGATTCGAGGCTGATTGCGCTCGCGCCTGAATACGGAACGCGACCTAAGCATGTTCTGACAAGTCTCGGCAGCCACCGCCGCGCTTATTTCCAATATTGTAGAGACAATGGACGCGAAAGGCTACGACGCGATAAATTCTGATTTTGAATATATCGGCCCATCCGACCGCGATCTTTATGCAAATTTCATAAGTCGGCTCGCTGAAGCACTTCATCCGCTTGGTAAATTTGTCGATATTTCGCTCGCGCCGAAGACTTCCGGGGAACAGTCCGGGCTCCTTTATGAGGCGATAGATTATCCGGAGCTTGGCGCGGCTGCCGACACCTCGTTTCTTATGACTTACGAGTGGGGCTACACCTATTCTGAGCCGCGCGCGGTCGCGCCGATTAATCTCGTCGCGAAGGTTGTAAGTTACGCGGCAAGTGTCATTCCGCGCGACAAATTGCTGATGGGAATGCCCAATTATGGTTATAACTGGGAAATCCCGTGGGTCGAGGGTAGTCCGGCGCGGTCGCTGTCGAACCAGGAAGCGGTCGCGCTCGCGAATGAATATGGCGTCGAGATCCTGTTTGACGCCCAGGCGGCGACTCCTCACTTCAATTATAGTGATGGTTTGTCTTCGCATGAGGTCTGGTTCGAGGACGCGCGAAGTGTTCTCATGAAATTGTCACTCGCCGCCGATTCAGACCTTCGCGGAATCGGGATCTGGAACACGACGCGCTGGTTTCCGCAGCTCTGGTTCATACTGAACGTGCTGTATAATATAAGAAGAGATTGATTTTATGCAATTTGACGTCCATGTTTATGGCGTCAAATTGCACAATTTTCGTTATTTCAGCGGATCAAGCAGGGTTATCTGGCTCCAGCCCTTCTTTCCCGCGGCGGTCTGAAGCTCCGCGCGGATGAACGTGTCGTTGCGATCGATCGGGCAGCGCGCCTCAGTCAGCGGCTCCTTGTCGGCAAACACGCATCTCAGGTTCTCCCACGGACGATTTGTGTAGAATGTCACGCGTGTGACGCCATCTTCTATCGGACATTTTACAATATATTCACCATAATTTAACTTGCCGTCAACATTTCCGCGATTCTCGACGCTCGTCTCGTAATGCGGCCCCTGTGTAGCATAGTAATCTCCGGCGCGAAGCGCTTCGAGAACGTTCTCGCGGTTGAGTGGCTTGTCTCCCAGATTTACCATTATATAGGATAATCCCTGTTCCCCGAGGTAAAAATGGGTATCATCAGAAGAAACAAGTTTGATCGCATGCCCACGCGCGGCGAGCTGATCGACAACATCGCCCGAATACGGACGGCAGTTTCTCGGTGCTCCGGACACGGAATTGTAAATTTCCGTCGCAGCGAGTCCATGAAAGTTCATAATCATGTCATAGCTGTTTAACGACCATGCCGGATGAGCGAGAATCGCAATTCCACCTCGGCGATTGATCTCGTCAATTGTTTCCTGCGCAGTGGAATTTCTGCCAATAGTTTCCATCGGATCCGTCTCACAACCGATTCCAACGATGTGGAAAACGCCTGCGACAACGTCCTCGCCGTTGAAATTGTACTCGGTTCCGGCAAGTATCAGCATTCCGTCGTCCGCCGGGACGCCATTTTTGCTCCCCTCGCCATAAACCCAGTGATCTGTAAGCGCCAGAAAATCATAACCCTCGCCGCGGTAGAAATCCTTCGTTGCCTCCGGACTCAGCTTCCCGTCCGAACGCGTCGTGTGTGTGTGAAGATTGCCTTTGTACCATTTATTTCCATTTTTGTCAATATACATATTCTAATTCCTTGCCTTTCTTCATTATATTATACTACTTTTTTTCGACATCGTCAAGTCTTCTAATGTGAATAATCGTAAAACGTGTCAGAATTGTGCATTATTTGACAAGCCTGACACGTTTGTATATTTATGCATTATTGATGCATATACATTTCAATGAATATTTATGCATTTGTTTGATGCATAAATATTCACAGACGCGATCTGATCTGATTTATTGCCGAGCTCAGGACCTTCAGCCGCGCGTAATGTTTGCTGTTTGCCTCTACAACTATCCACGGAGCATACGACGTATTGGTCAGCTCGAGCATCTGGTCGACGGCAATGTGATAGCCGAGGCGTTTGTCGCGGTTACGCCAGTCTTCGTCAGTGATTTTCCACTGTTTATCCGGATCGTTCATGCGCGCGTTGAAGCGCTTCAACTGCTCCGCATCGTCTATGTGAAGCCAGAATTTCATCATAATAGTGCCCGAATCAGTGAGGGTTCGCTCAAATTTGTTTATTTCATCATATGCGCGGGTCCATTCGCGCTGTTTTGCGAAGCCCTCAAGGCGCTCAACCATCACGCGGCCATACCAGCTTCTATCGTATATTCCTATATGCCCTGTTTTTGGCAATGTCTGCCAGAATCTGCGCATATATTGATAGGAAAGTTCCGTCGGTGTCGGCGCCGCGACCGGGTTCACCTCATAGCCGCGTGGATCAAGACCGGAGACGAGACGCTTTATCGCACCGCCCTTCCCCGCCGCATCCCAGCCTTCGAACGCGATAACGACAGGAATCTTACGTCTGTAAAGCTCGTTATGAAGCTCAAACAGTTCCTTTTGCAGCTTTTTCAGTCGAGTTTTGTACTCTTCATCTGTCGCATCAAGCGTCAGATCGTACTCATCAAGACGAGGAATCGGCTTGTTTTCGATCGTGATGTCACGTCTTACCTCTTGCAGAATCAGGCATTTGTGCATTGTTTTTGCTATTTCGTAGTCTATTCCGTCGTTCTTTTTGTTATATTCGTCATCAGCATTTTGACGAAGTTTTTGATCAATCGCCTTTTTCATAACGTCGTTCACTATTTTCGCAACAGCGGTTGCGGTCATTTTCATGTCAGACGCGTCGAAAACTCGCCATGGCGCAAGATCGCTGTCGGTGCGTTCGATCATTTCTGAAAAAGCTTCGTAATATTCGTCATATTTCTTATGACGTCGATGATCATCCTTTGTTACGCGCCAGCTCGTCGCCGGGTCGTTCTCGAGACGTTCGAATCTCGCCGCCTGCTCTTTCTTCGATATTTGCAGGAAGAACTTTATGATTATGCATCCGTCGTCGTGAAGCTGACGCTCAAATTCAAGAATATCCCTGATCCGACGGTCTACGATCTTTTTCGTCAGCTCATCCTCGACACGCGCGATCGATACTTCGCGGTACCAGCTGCGGTCGAAAATTGATATATTTCCGGCTGACGGAATCTTCTCCCAAAAGCGCTTCAGCATCGGATAGCGTGTTTCTTCGCCGACCGGTTCCTTTATGCTGTAAACTTTGTAGCCGCGCGGGTCGAGTTCGGCTATCAGCTTTTCGATCATATATCCCTTTCCTGAAGCTCCCCAGCCCTCAAATAATATTATTGTAGGGATTTTCAGCTCCTTCGCGGTGCGAACCGTTCTCGCGAGCTCTTCGCGCAGCTCTTTTATCGGCTTTTTATCGTCACCGATTTTCATCGCGGGGTTTGTCGTCTTCTGTTCGATCATTTTTTGACCTCCGATTTATTTTTTTATTTTGTGGTTTTTTTTCGACACTTTTTTTGAACGCTATGGTGTAAAATATTAGCAGTAGGAGCGGCGGCTCTTACAATAATCATAGGAGAGTGAATTCCAAATTGTATCGTGAATTGACCGATAAGAATTCGGTGGTATGTGATATGCATAATTCCGTTCTCGAAGTTGCAATTAACGGTGAGATCGACCACCACAACGCAAGGGCTTTCCGCTCGCAGATCGACGAAAAGCTCTATCTCTACAGACCTAAAAAAGTAAATCTTGACGTTTCCGGCGTCAGCTTCATGGACTCGTCGGGGCTCGGTCTGATACTCGGACGCTTCACGCTCGCGCGGGAACTCGGCGGTGAGCTGCGGATCGTGAACCCGAATCAATCTGTCGAGAAGATTCTCGACCTTGCCGGAACCTCCAGACTCATCCCGATAGACAAGCCGTCAATTTGACGAATATTTTGATCTACAGACATACAATGAGGTGAATATCAAATGAACAAATCTTTGCTGAATGAAATGACCTGCACTTTCACTGCCGTTTCGGAAAACGAGAGCTTCGCGCGGACCATCGCCGCCAGTTTTATCTCGCAGGCTTCCCCGACCGTTTCGCAGCTCGCCGACGTCAAATGCGCCGTCTCCGAAGCGGTTACGAACTGCATAGTCCACGCCTATCCACCGGATTTTCCCGGGAAGCGTTTCGTCAAAATGACGATTAGTCGTTTTGACGACAATTCCGTCATTATTACCATATCCGACAAGGGAATCGGCATTCCGGACGTCGAAGCCGCGCGCGCTCCGCTCTACACAACCGACACAACAGGCGAGCGGAGCGGAATGGGTTTCGCGATTATGGAAGGGCTGATGGACGCTTGTCGCGTAAGGTCAAAAGTTGGTTTTGGGACAGTCGTGACAATGAAAATCAGGCTGGGAGCCGTCGTCTGCAAAAGCTCTACATAACGCAAAAATGGAGGGATGGTTTTGCAGACAAACGATTTCTCACGTAATCCCGAACTGCTGAAACGCATTTCAGAGGGCGACGAGTCAGCCACAAATGAGCTGATCTGCGCTAACATGGGGCTTGTCAGGAGCATAGCGAACCGATTCCGCGACCGGGTCGACGGCAGCCGCGACAACCACGGATGCGACTTTGAAGACCTCTTGCAGATCGGAACGCTCGGCATGATAAAAGCGGCACGAAGCTATGATCCGAGTTTCGGAACGGCATTTTCAACTTACGCCGTACCGCTGATTATTGGTGAAATCAAGCGCTTTTTGCGCGATGATGGTCTCATCAAAATCAGCCGTATAACCAAGAAGCAAAACGCAACTATTCTACGACAGCGTGAGATTTTCATTTCCCGTAACGGGCGCGAACCGACGATAGATGAACTTTCCGACATATGCAATATGCCGCGCGAGGACCTCGTTTTCGCGCTCGGATCCGGAACGCCGTGCCACTCGCTGAGCGACGCGGTCGGCGACGACGGGACCGAGCTCGAGGATCTTCTGCCGTCCGGCGACGACGAGCTCGATTCCCTGACCGACCGTCTCGCGCTCAAAGAAGCGATCCGGAGCCTGCCGCCGCGGCAGCGCGAAATAATTGTTTTACGATACTTTCGCGATATGTCGCAGCAGCAGACAGCCGACCTTCTCGGACTTACGCAGGTCAAAATTTCTCGTGAAGAGAAGAAAATCTTTGAGACGCTTCGTCAATCTTTATAATGATAGCCGATCATTCATTGAAATTGCTGTTTGTTTTTTGTTGTGCAATTCGCTGAATTATTTGTACAAATTGTACATTTCAATCTGAGAATCAAAGTGCCGTCCCTCGTACGAAGCCGGACGGCGCTTCTTATATTTGCCGTCGGGCTGCATTTCCTGAGCCTTTACATTGTCGGCAAGCTGCATTTTGGTCATTTCGACGAGAGTTTCCGCTATTTTTTCGTCATAAATAGGTGTGAGCACCTCTATACGTCTCGACGTGTTGCGCGTCATCATGTCCGCGGAACCGATAAAAATTCCGTTTTTCGCGTCGATTCCGAAATAATATATGCGCGAGTGCTCAAGATAGCGTCCGACGATACTTGTCACCGTAATATTTTCTGTCGCTCCCGGAACGCCGGCTTTCAGACAGCAGATTCCGCGGATTATCAGATCGATCATGACGCCGGCATTCGACGCAGCAACAAGAGCATTAATGATATCAATATCGGTCAGACTGTTCATTTTCATGCAAATATACGCTTTATCGCCACGTTCCGCCATATTTTGTTCATGTTTTATTTTTTTAAGAAGCGTTTTTTTGAGAGTCGTCGGGGAAACAAGCAGAGCTCTGTAATCGTCATGGAGCACACCATTTTCTAGACCGTCAAAAAGTCTGACCGCGTCAGCGCAGATCTTCGGGTCAGACGTGAGAATTCCGAGATCCGTATATTGCCTTGATGTCTGCTCGTTGTAATTCCCGGTACCTATATGTGCATAATGACGATAACTATTCTGCTCTTTTTTAGTAATGAGCGTTATCTTTGAATGCACCTTAAGGCGTCCGAACCCGTAAATCACATGGCATCCGGCATCCTCGAGAGCCTGCGCCCAATGAATGTTGTTTTCCTCGTCAAACCGCGCTTTCAGTTCGACTACTGCGACAACATTTTTCCCTCTTTCGGCGGCGTAGCGAAGCAGAGAGACGACCTCTGAGTACTGACTCATGCGATAAAGCGTAATCTTAATCGACTCAACCGCCGGGTCGTACACAGCCTCGCGTAAAAGCTCAATATACATCAGCATCGACTCGTACGGGTAGCTCAGAAGCATATCGCTTTTTTCCAGTTTACGCAACAGCGAGTTACCGAAATCGAGTTTAACCTGAGGTATCTTTTTGTACACGCCATTGGGTATAATTGCCGCCGAATCGCGGATTAATTCCGAAACAAAGCTGTAGGAAATCGACGTCTTAGTGCAAAATTCTTGCTCTTTTTTCAGTGAAAGCTTCTTCAGAAGAAAAGCTCGCGCCTTTCCGTTTTCTGGATTTTCGCTGTATAAATATTCAAGTCTGACCGGGCTGAGCTTTTCACGTTTTTTCAGAAGTGTCTTGATGTACTTCGGATAATCAGCAGTATTTATCGAATCTTCTGCCTCATCGCTGTCGATTTCAATATCGGCATTCCGTGTTACACGGAACAGAAGCATCGATTTTATTGCATATTTCGTGTATATTTCTCCCGCGTAGCGCATAATTATGCACGATGTTTTCACGAATTTCATTGACACTATATTGCCGTTTTCATCAGTTCTCTGAGTTCTCCAATATTTCGGAGCTTCAGGCGGAACCGGGATCACGGCACGTACAATTTTATCATTATCGCCGCTTGGTTTTCGTTTCTTCTTCAGTGTCAGAAGTAAATGATTCTGCTTGTTTTCAAGGTGTGGAAACGGATGCCCGGAATCGAGCATATACGGTCTCAGAATCGGCAGAAGCTCCTTCTGAAAGAAGTCGTGGAGTTCCTTCTGTTCCCCTTTGTCAAGTCTTTTTTCAATATTTTCCGGGAGAATTTCTTCAATTCCATTTTGCGCTAATTCATTTCTTAACTCAAGGTAAATCCTGTCGCGGACCGGGTACTGTTTCGCGGCTTTTTTGTTGAGCTCACGCAGCTGTTCCCCGGCTGTCATACCAGTTTTATCGTCAACCGGCTGGGGCGACAATAATGTCCTGTCAAGCAGACTCCCTGCCCTCACCATAAAGAATTCATCGAGATTGCTTGTATATATTGCACAAAAACGAAGCTTTTCGAGCAGAGGAACCTCCGGCGCGTCTCCCTGAGTCAGAACTCTCATATTGAAATCAAGCCATGAAAGTTCACGATTGATGAAATATTCGCGATTCTTTTCAATTTCACTCTTGTTTTTGGACATAATGTACATCCTCGTCTTTCTGAAATATCTCTAAGACAATTATATCACAGAATTATTATTTTACCATCAATTTTGTGTCAATTTTTTGTATTTTCTGCAATCATATTTTGCCAATTCCCATTGCATTTTGCTGTGCCTCGTGATATAATAGTGATACAAAAACTTGTCGGAGGCAATTTATGAACTATATTTTGCAGCTTAATGGCTTTCGTCTCAGACGCAGACTCTGCCCGATCCCGATGTCGGCAATCGCGCTTTACTATGTCATCCTCGAAAATTTCAATCAGGTGGGGTTCCCGGACAGTCTGGAGATTCCGATCGGGATTCTGGCGGGGGAATTATCCACATGCGACAACACTGTCCGACGCGCCAGGCAGGAATTATTTAACAATGGTTACATATTTTATGAATCCGGAAGGCAAAAGCACTCGGCTATATATCAGCTGATTGATTTGGATCCGCGGTATTTCAGCGTGAAGATGGAGGATCAGGTCATATGAAGAATATTTTGCTCGAATATTCGCCGATAATTCGTCTTCTTATGAGTTATCAATGGCTGCTGCGCGCACTCGCGAACTGCGAAACGCAGTATAAAATGATTTCCCGTCAAATTGACGAAGGGTCCGCCGCAGAGGATGTCGTCGATCCGGACTGGAAAAACAAAATCTCCGCCGAAGCTAAAAATATCCGCGATAAACTGCGGCTCGCGCAGCAGATCGTCGCGGATATTCCGGATTCTCCCGAACTTTTGCAGTGCAAATTGTTCCTGAGAAATCACTATATTCTCGGAATGAGCCTTACAAACACGGCAGCAGACATGGATGTCAGCATTTCAACCATCCGTAGAGTCAAAGATCGTTCTTTCCATTATTTGTCAGTATTGGATGTACCGGAGCTTATCAGAAACATCTGATTAAGTGTTTTTGTCCACTTTTTTCATGACTTTGAGATTGCCAATCTTCTTGGATCTCTCCTCACATTCTCCGAGAACGTCCTCAAGCGGCAATCCTCTCTCGTTCATCATTACCAGAAGATGGTAAATCAGGTCGGAAACTTCGTTTTTCAGCTCGGTATTATTTCCGTTTTTTGCGGCGATTATCGTTTCCGAGAACTCTTCTCCGACCTTTTTCAGTATTTTATCGATTCCCTGATTGAACAGATAGCAGGTGTACGAGCCCTCTTCCGGATTTTTCCGGCGGTCCTCGATCACATCATACATATCCTTCAGCACGTTATCGTTCATTTTTATATCTCACTTTCGTCACGTTTATAGAGAGTTCTGTAGAAACAGCTGCGATTTCCAGTATGGCATGCAGCTCCGATTTGTTCTACTTTCACAAGGAGCGTATCCTCGTCGCAATCGTAATCTATGCTCTGTACTTTCTGCAAATGTCCAGAATGCGCCCCTTTATTCCACAGTTCTTTTCGCGAACGGCTCCAGAACCATGTCAGCCCGGTTTCGAGGGTTAACTTCAGTGATTCTTCGTTCATGTACGCGAGCATCAATATCTCGCCGTTTTCCTTGTCCTGAATGATCGCGGGGATCAACTCTCCTTTTTTGAAGAAGACCTTCAGATCCACGTTTTTGTCCACCATTTTTATGCTCCTTCCGGAATTTTCGGCATCCATTTATGGGTGCTGTTTCCATTTTACGATCCGTCATTTTTCACAATCTGACAGCAATTCCTTTGCTCTTCAGATATTCTTTCACTTCTTTTATCGTCAGCTCTCTGAAATGGAAAAGGCTTGCGGCGAGCGCGGCATCGCAGCCGGTCTGCTCAAAAACGTCGTAGAAATGCTCTACTTTTCCGCCGCCGCCCGAAGCGATCACCGGAATCCCGACTTTCTCCGTAATTTTTTTTGTCAAATCAATATCGAAGCCATTTTTTGTCCCGTCGCAATCCATCGAAGTCAACAAAATTTCGCCCGCGCCGAGTTTTTCGCCTTCAATCGCCCATTCAACCGCGTCTATTCCCATATTTTTCCTTCCGCCGTTGATATAAACCTGAAAATTTCCGTCGGGCTGGCGCTTCGCGTCTATCGCGAGGACTACGCATTGACTTCCGAATTTGTCCGCGGCGTCACTGATTATTCTTTTGTCGAGTACCGCGGAGGAATTTACCGCCACTTTATCGGCTCCCGCGAGCAGAATCTCGCGGAAATCGTCAACCGTACGGATGCCCCCGCCGACCGTCAGTGGCATGAAAACTTCCCTCGCGGTCCTTTCGACCACATCGGTAATAGTTTTACGTTTGTCGCTCGAAGCGGTTATATCGAGGAAAACAAGCTCGTCCGCGCCCTGGGTATTGTAAAATTTTGCGCTCTCGACCGGATCGCCAGCGTCTCGCAGACCTATAAAATTCGTCCCCTTAACGACGCGTCCGTCCTTGACATCGAGGCATGGAATTATTCTTTTTGACAGCATTTTCTTCTCACGTATATTGTATTTTTTTGCACGCGGCAATCGCGTCGCCGAGAATTATTCTACCACTGTATATGGACTTTCCGCATATTGCGCCGTAAAGATCCATGTCCTTCAGACGGTAAATATCGTCCAGATTATGCATTCCCCCACTCGCGATGATGTTAACGTTGACGGCTTTGCGAAGCTCATCGAGCTGTCCGAAGTTTGGTCCCTCGAGTGTTCCATCTTTGTCTATATCGGTGAATATTATGTACTTCACTCCGATTTTTTCCATCTTTTTAGCCAAATCAGTGAAGTAAATATTCGATCCTTGGGTCCATCCCTCTGCCTTTACATAACCTGACTCAGCGTCGATGCTTACCGCGATTTTTTCGTCATATTTGTCGACCGCGCGTGCTACGAAGTCCGGATCCTTCAGAGCGGCGGACCCGATGATGACCCTCGAAACTCCGAGATCTATGTAAAAATCGACAGTATCCATATTGCGTACTCCGCCGCCGAGTTCGACCGGGATTTGTACTTTTTGGATTATTTCGCTGATAATGCCCTGATTGGAACGGCAGCCTGATTTTGCTCCGTCAAGGTCTACTACATGTAAATATTTCGCCCCTACCGTCTGGAATTCCGAGGCAGCCGTGATCGGGTCATCAGCGACTTTTCGCGCCGTTGTGTAGCGACCTTTCGATAGCCGCACGCATTTTCCGTCGAGAAGATCAATTGCGGGAATTACAATCATTTACAATTTCTCCATATCTTTTAAGTATTCCGAGACCCACGCTCTCGCTTTTTTCCGGATGAAACTGGCATCCGTATGTGTTTCCGCTGCCCACAATGGCTGTTATTTCGCCGCCATAATCTGTTGTGGCGAGTAAATTTTCTCTGTTTTGCACAATAGCTTTGTAGGAATGTACAAAATAGACCTGATCGCCGCTTTTCAGACGCTCCGTCAGCGGTGTTTTCTTCAGGATCGTCAATTCATTCCATCCCATATGAGGAACCTTTAGCCCATCGGAAGGTTTGATTTTGACAACTTCGCCGTGAATAAGCCCGAGCCCTTTTGTAGCCGAAAATTCATATCCGATGTCGAAGAGCAGCTGCATTCCAAGACAGATCCCAAACAAAGGTTTGCTTTTCGCAACTTCGTTTTTAATGAAAATATCGAGCTTTTTTTCAGAAAGACATTTCATAGCGTCCGGAAACGCCCCTACTCCGGGCAAAATCAGTCCATCGGCTTTCGCGAGATTTTTTTCGTCATCCGATACGAACGATTCAAGCCCCAGAAAATCACAGGCATTTTTCACACTGTGCAAATTGCCCATTCCATAGTCAATAATACCTATCAATGATATTTTTCACTCCTTTCGGGATTGCCGTAAAAGTTTGATTTTTCATAGTACGCCTTTAGCGGAGAGCACCGCGCCATTTTTCGGAACAAGTGCTTCAGCCGCCGCATGCGCGAAAGCCTTGAACAGCGCCTCCGTCATGTGATGATCATTTTGACCATAAAGGACCTCGAGATGCAGCGTGGCGCCCATATTGAATGCCACAGCACGGAAAAATTCCTCAGTCATCTGCGTGTCGTAGTCGCCGATCATCGTATTTTTCGGTTCATATTTGAAAACGAGGAACGGTCGCCCCGAAATGTCGATCACAGCCCTCGCGAGCGACTCATCCATCGGAACGAAAAACGACCCGTAGCGCATAACCGGAGCAAGTTTTTGTGCGATTTGACCAAGGATTTTTCCGATTACAATTCCGACATCTTCGATCGTATGGTGACAATCCACAAATGTATCGCCTTTTATCGATCCGGAGATCTCACATCCCATATGGTGCGCCATCGTGTTCAGCATATGGTCAAAGAAACCAATTCCGGTGGCCGCATAAAAACCGATTTTGGCGGTTTCCGACAGATCTATTTTAAGCTTGATCTGAGTTTCCAGCGTGTTTCTCTCGAGCTCCGATGTATATTTATTCATCATATTCATCTCCAAGACTGTTCCAGACACGCGTCAAAGCCTCTGTTTCGTCCTTCGTTCCGGCAGAAACGCGAATGAATCCGGAGTCTCCCATGCATCTTATCGCAATCCCGCTTGCATGTATAGCGTCGGTTATAAGGTGAGCGTTTTCCGCGCATCCGGTATCAATGAAAACGAAATTCGTCTCGGTATCGAAAACGCGCTTGACAAGATTATTCTTGCCGTTTGAGAGATTATCCCGCAATATTTTCGTATTTTCCTTGATCATCGCGATATTTTTCTTGATTTCATCGTCATGACGCAAAATAATCGTGCCGAAGGTCTGCGATATCGTGTTGACATTGTACGGGCTTTTGATTTTCCGAATCGCCGTGATGAGGTCCCTGTTCGATATTGCAAAACCCAACCGCATCGCCGCAGACCCGAACGCTTTCGAAAGAGTTTTGAGAACAATCAGATTTTCCGTTTCATTTATGAGATCAATCACACTCTCATTTGTTCCGGCGAATTCCATGTACGCTTCATCGACGACAACAAGCGTTTCGTCAAGCGACTTGCACAATCTTGCTATTTCTTCCCGGTAAATCAACTGCCCTGTTGGATTACAGGGGTTAGAGAAGATTAAGATTTTCGACCTGTTTTTTTTGACATGGTCAATGAGCGAACCGACATCTACCTTGAGATTTCTGTCCTTTCTGACTTTGTCGATCTTTCCGCCGGCGAGCTCGCTATAGAACTCATACATCGAAAAGTCCGGCACAGTGACGGTCACGACATCGTCGGGGTCGATAAATCCGCTACAAATCAGACTGATTATTTCGTCAGATCCATTGCCCGCGATTACATTTTTCGGAGCGATGCCGCAGTACTTCGCGAAGCTTTCGACAAGTTCTGTCGCGTACGGATCCGGATAGCGATCAAACTCGATTTTGTCGAGCGCCGCATGGAACTCGCTCATTATTTCCTTACTCGGAAGAAACGGGCTTTCATTAGCGTCGAGCCTTATAGAATATTTCTCTGTATTTGGTATATATTCCTCAATTTTCTTGATTTTTTCAGTGATTATATCTCTTTTCATCGCTTAATCATCTGTCCTCCAGACGTTTCTTTATCGAATTCGCGTGAGCCGTCAAACCCTCCGCGTCCGCGAACGTCACAACTTTTTCGCCGATTTTCTCAAGTTCTTCCTTATTATAATAGAGGTAGCTCGATTTTTTGATAAAGCTGTCGACGCCGAGCGCGGACGAAAACCTCGCCGTTCCGTTTGTCGGAAGCACATGGTTCGGCCCCGCGAAATAGTCGCCGAGCGGCTCCGGCGAATAATCGCCAAGAAAGATCGAGCCGGCGTTTTTGACAAGCGCGAGAACTTCGAACGGATTTGCGACCGAAAGTTCAAGATGTTCCGGAGCGATCTCGTTCGAGAGCTCGACAGCCTTGTTTAGATTTTCAACCAATATTATCGAGCCGAAAGCGTCCAGCGATCTGTCAATAATTTCACTTCTAGCAAGCGATTGTTTCTGTATTGCTATTTCTTCTTCTACGCGCTTCGCTAATTCTTCAGATGTCGTGATAAGTATAGCCGCTGCCATAGGGTCGTGCTCCGCCTGACTCATCAGGTCGGCGGCGACATATTTCGGGTTAGCGCGCTCATCCGCGATGACAAGCACCTCGCTCGGACCAGCTATCATGTCTATATCTACCGCGCCATAAACGAGCTTTTTGGCCATTGCCACAAAAATATTGCCAGGACCAACTATTTTGTCGACTCTCGGAATCGATTCCGTGCCATAAGCGAGGGCCGCGACAGCCTGCGCGCCTCCGACAGACGCGATCTTAGTGATACCTGCCTTGCGCGCGGCATAAACGACCGCCGGATTGATCCCTTCCTTCTTCGGAGGGGTTACAATAGTGACAGATTTTACACCAGCAACCTTTGCGGGGATGCCGTTCATGAGCACGGACGACGGATAAGCCGCCGTTCCACCAGGAACATAGAGACCAACTTTTTCGATCGGACGGACGATTTGTCCCATGATTTTTCCAGGTTCGCTCATCATCCACGACTTCTGAAGCTGCCTTTCATGAAACGCGCAGATATTTTTTGCAGCTTCGTCAATCGTATCCTTCAAATTTTGGGGAACGAGCGAGATAAGACGCTCCTGCTCCTCATCGCTTACAAAAAGGTTGTCAAGCGCAACTTTATCAAATTTTTCTGAATATTTATACAGCGCGGCATCGCCGTTTTTTCTGACGTCGTCGATCACTCCGGCGACAGTGTTCATTATTTCCGTGGAAATATTTTCGGCGCGCTCAGCTAAGACCTTTTTCAGTTCAGAAATGTTTTCGAATGTATATTTATTCATGATTTGCTCCTTTTATGCATCGTTCTCATCTTTTGGAATAACAGCCGAAAGTCGCTTGACAAGATCGTCGATCTCTGCCTTTTTGAGCTTGATTGATGCCGTGTTCACAATCAATCTGGTCGATATATAGGCGACATCCTCGTAAACCTCGAGCCCGTTTTCCCTCAGAGTTGAACCGGTTTCGACTATGTCAACAATCGCGTCCGCAAGATTCAGTATCGGCGCAAGCTCAACAGAACCTTCAATTTTGACTATTTCGACGTCAATCCCCTTCTGATTGAAGAAGTTTTTTGTGACTTTCGGATATTTTGAGGCAATGACTTTGTGTGAGTAACCTTCGTAGAAGTTCATCCCTTTGATGCCCGCGAGTGCGAATTTGCACTTTCCGAAACCAAGGTCAAGGATCTCGTGAAACCATTTGCCATGTTCCATTATCGTGTCTTCCCCGACGATTCCGGCATCACAGACCCCATGCTCTATATATGTAATAACGTCGGCAGCCTTTGCGAGGACGACTTCAATATCAGCGTTTTTCAGCTTAAATACAAGTTTTCTTCCTTTGTCTTCCAATTCTGAGCAATCATATCCAGCTTCAGTCAGCAATTCGATCGCTTTTTTCTCGATTCTTCCCTTTGTCAGTGCAATTCTGATCATTTTGCGCACCTCCCCGCGTCGCCGGATGTCAGATCGATTACGCGCGAAATATTCATCTTTTCTGCATATTTATTCATCTCTTCCGATGTCTCAAAGCAGGAAAGCTCACACGAAATATTCTCGCGCATGAATTCTTCCTTTATTTTTATCGCCGTCCGGAAGGTGCTTTCGTCATAATGTACAATAACCTTACTGCTTTCCTTTTTCCTGAATCCGCGTTGTTTCATGATCGCGTCTGCCACCGCACAGACATTTATCGCGAAACCGGTCGCCGGAAGATCGTATCCAAACGCAGAGATCAGATTGTCATATCGACCGCCTTTGAGCACCGGCTCGCCTGCGCCCTCTATATATCCGCGAAAAACGATCCCGGTATAGTAATCAAACTTGTGCACTATGCCCATATCCACCATTATTTTTTCGGCATATCCTGCACTATCCAGCAAATCGTAAACTTTTTTTACATAATCAAGCGCGTCGTTTGCATCTCTATTTCCCGAAGCAAGCTCTGCCGCTTCTTCGAAAACTTCGTTACCGCCATACAGAAGCGGCAGTTTCCGGATCTTTTCGTTCTGAAGATTCTTGACGAACAAATTCAGCGAGACGAATTTCTTGATTTCG
>ENA-ORIC01000902-ORIC01000902.1-human-gut-metagenome-genome-assembly--contig:-NODE-902-length-32881-cov-3.050908_pt1 | contig 32881 bp, 25 predicted proteins | sample MGYA00243023_ERZ508732 | MGnify/ENA primary metagenome ERZ508732 (study PRJEB26277, sample SAMN04329767) | human gut metagenome | biome: human-associated habitat | host: Homo sapiens | place: USA... | reverse complement strand
CGAGACGCTCGAGAATATCCGCGCTCGTCGAGTACCCGCTCTTCGTCTTCTTTCCGGCGGGAAGCCCGAGACGCTCGAAGAGCACCTCCCCGAGCTGCTTCGGCGAATTGATGTTGAACTCGCAGCCGGAAAGCGCGTATATACGCTCTTTCAGCGTCTCCGCCGCCTCACCGAGCTTGTCCGAGAAACTCCGCAGTCCCTCGGTATCCACCTTGAACCCGGCGGACTCCATGCCGGAGAGCACCTTCGCGAGCGGCATCTCGATCTCATGGAGCAGCTTTTCCTGCCCGCGCTCCCGAAGGGTATTGTCGAGCTTGCCGGCGATGAGATAAATCTCCGCGGCGTTCAGACTCTCTTCCGAGGTCTTCGTCTCGTCCCCGCCGAGATATCTTATCCTCAGCCGGTCCGCGGTGTACGCGCCCTCAGACGGATCCGCCACATACGCCGCGAGCATCACGTCGAAGCCGAAGCTGAAGTCCGCCGGCAGCATCGGGTTCTCGTTCCAGAGCTTTTTCGAGTCATAGACTATGCTCTCCATCCTGTAAGCCTTCCCCTCCCCGCCGGCGTACTCGTCCGCACGCGAGAAGAGCTCGCACAGAAGGTTCTCCCGCGGGCGGTTCAGCGGCGTCTCGAGCATGGTCTTCCCGTCCCCCGAGAGCTGAACCGTCCCCGGCGTCGACGCGAGGGCGACCTTGTCAAAAGACACGACGGCGCGGAGAAATTCGTCCGCGTTCACGTTTTTCGTTTCGATTTCCGGCTTTTTCCGGGTGTCCTGTGCGGTTTCCTGTCCTTCAAGCCCGAAACGCTTGATGAGTCCGGTGAACTCAAGCTCCGTGAAGAGGGCTTTCAGCTCGTCCCTTCTGTACCCGTCGGTCGCGAGATCATCCGCCGTCACGCCGAGCGGCGCCGCGGTGTCTATCTTCGCGAGGTATCTCGAGAGATACGCGCTCTCGCGCCCTGTCTCGAGCTTCGCGCGCACGCCCTTCGCGATGGTCGGTATCTGCGCGCCCGCCGAATCGTCTATCGCCTTGTAGACGCCGTCGAGAGAGCCGAAGTCGGATATCAGCTTCAGCGCGGTCTTCTCACCGATGCCGGGCACGCCAGGAATATTGTCCGACTTGTCGCCCATGAGCGCCTTGACGTCGACGAACTGATCCGGTCCGACGCCGTAGGTCTCGCGGAAGTGCTCCTCGTCGAAATTGATCGTGTCGCTGTTCGACGCGAGGAGAACTGTCGTTGACGCGTCGATGAGCTGGAGAGAATCGCGGTCGCCGGTGAGGAGATACGCGCGGTAATCCTCCTTTTCGGCAGTCCTCGACAAGGTGCCGAGGATGTCGTCCGCCTCCCAGCCGGGGAGCTCGAGCACCTTCGCCCCGAGCGCGGCGGCGAGGCGCTTCGCGTACGGGAACTGCATTCCGAGCTCGTCCGGCATGGCTTTTCTTCCAGCCTTGTACTCGTCGAACTTTTCGTGTCTGAAGGTCGGCGCCTTGACGTCGAACGCGACCGCGAGGGCATCCGGCTTCAGGTTCTCGATATGCTTCGAGAGTATCGTCGCGAAGCCGTAGACCGCGTTCGTGAACAGCCCGGTGTGGGTAGTGAGCGGTCTTATCCCGTAGAAAGCGCGGCAGAGGATGCTGTTGCCGTCGACAGCGAGGAGTGTTTTCATGGTCCTTATTTCCTTTCGGAGATCTTCATTAATATTTATATTATACCACTTTACGGGACTTTTGTCACCCCCTTAATTGTTACTTTTTTCCGTCACGCGGGAATACTGTACGGCGCGCCCGTTTTCAAACTTATGTCACAATTGAATGCGCAAAACCTTAACAATTATATGATATAATGGATTTTGAATATCATGATACGAACAGGTGGTGAGAGATTGAACAGCGTCAGACCCGCGCCGGATAAGGGCAAATCAAAAAAAACGCCAGGCGGCGCCCCGGAAACGAACGAATACTACGAGAGGGTCGCGCGGCATTTCAGAAGCGCGAAGCACGTCTCGATCTTCGCGACGATAGTCTTCCTTTTAGCGGCGATCGCGACGAGCAGGAGCGAGCTTACCATCGAGAACCTGCAATACCTGATGAAGTTCATCAGCTTCACGAACACCGAGACGTCGATCACCGCTACGCGCATAACCTACCCGTCGAGCGACCGCACACGGCTTGAGCTGTTTATCGGCGACCTGTGCTATCTCTCGCCGGAGGGCTACGCGCTGTACGACTCCCGCGGGAACACGATAATGACCGAGAATATAAAGTACGCCTTCCCGATGCTGTCGACCGGCTCGAAATACGCGCTGTGCTACGACCTCGGCGGCACGACGTTCACGGTGTTCAACACCTTCGCGAAGCTGTCATCCGGAACGGTCGACTACCCGATAACGGCGGCGGACATTTCGGACGCCGGGAATTTCGTCGTCGCCTCTTCAACGCGTGAGTACCGCACCGCGGTGATGCTCTACGACAGCGACCTCAAACTCCTGTCGAGAGTGCTCAGGGAGAATTACCTGTCCGACGTAACACTGAAGCGCGACGGCTCGGAGGTCGCGGTAATGACCGCGGGAAGCGTCGACGGCGAGTTCGTGACGACGATCGAGCTGATCGTCCCCGGTCACGACAGCGTCCGGAAGTCGGTGAACTTCTCCGGGCTCGGATATTCGATACATTATATGGATAATGCCATCGCGGTCGTGTATGACTCGGGAATCATCTTATATGACAGCGACCTGACGCTGATACGCGCGGTCAAGGACATGTCGCTCGTCATGACCGATGTGTCGGACAGATATCTCACGTGTATCGACGCGTCCGGCGTCATCGGCAACAGCTACGCCGTTACCGTCTACGATACGAAAGGACAGATAAAAGCGACCGCCGACCTCGACGGAAAGCTGATCGGCGCCGACCACGACGAGTCCGGCGAATATATCTTCCTTCTCGCCGGCGACACGGTGACGCGGATAAACCTCGAGAACCGCAGGATCGGTCAGGTGAAGGCGGATGCGAGCGGATTTGACATTGTAGCGATGAGCCCCAACAGCTACCTTATAGCGACGTCAAGCTACGCGCTGACCTGCACTCCGGATGACTTCGGGGAGAAGTATCTCGACGATTCCGCCGACACAGGAGACGCGGAACCCGTCACTCCGCCGGTCACGCCTGACACCGCGGCGACCGAAACCACCAGCCTTCCGGAAACGGGTATTCCGGACGACACCGATGGACAGGACACGGCGGAGACAACCCCAGCAACATGATATCCCCTGAAAGGAAACAGAATTGAGTCTCGTTATTGACATAATCATCATCCTCGCCGCCGTGGCGTCTGTCTACGGCGGGATCATCCGCGGGTTCGTGAAGTCAGCGTCCGGTTTCATCTCGCTGATTCTCGCGCTCACAGCGACGTATATGTTCGCGTCACCTGCGGCGGAGTGGCTCGACCGGAACGTCGTCTCGGAAAGGGTCGGGGCTATCGTTTCCGACTCGATAACCTCAATCGTCACGGCGGGTGAGCAGAAGCTCGCCCTCGCGGACATCTTCGCGGACAGACCGGAGGCGCTCGACAGCATAGCGTCCCGCTTCGGCTTCGATCCGGACGAGGTCGGGGAGTACTACTCCGACAAGCTCGCCGAAAAGACAGACAGCGAGGCGATAGAAAAGCTGTCGGATTACATCGCCGCGCCGACCTCCGCCGCGATCAGCCGCGTCCTCGCGGCGGCGGGAGTGTTCCTCATCGCTCTCATCGCGCTGAAGTTCGCTTTCTTCATACTCGACCTGATATGCCGTCTGCCTGTGCTTGACCAGCTCAACACGCTTCTCGGGCTGATCTTCGGCATACTTAGCGCGATAGTCTTCGCGTGGGCGATCTCGAACATAGCGGTCGGAGTCATACGCGCTTTCTCCACGATACGCGGCGACATATTCAACCAGACCGTTATCGACGGCTCGGTGATACTGAAATTCTTCTATCAAAAAGGCTTTATTTTAGCAAAATAACATTCCGGTCTCCCGGATAACAATACAACGCCACCCAGAAAGGAAAGGTCGGAAAACATACCGACCGACACAGGTAAATCAGAACATGGAACTTTGCTCAAGATGCCATAAGCGCATGGCTGTCGTCTACATGACGCGGCTCGGCGAGAACGGCGAGACGGTCACCGAGGGCATCTGCCTCAAGTGCGCCAAGGAGCTCGGCATCAAACCGGTGAACGATATACTCGACAAGATGGGGCTGACCCCGGACGACATCGACAACATGGTCGACGGAATCGACGGCATCCCTGGGATCATCACGACAGATCCGGCTGACCAGGATCAGGACAAAGACGACGGCACGCCGGACGGCGAGACGCCTCCCGGCGGCGCTCCCGCGATAGATTTCGGAAAGATATTCGGAAGGTTCGGTTTCCCCGGCGCCGCTCCGAAGGACTCCGCCGGACAGCCGCGCGAGGAGTCCGAAAAGAAAGAAAAGACCCGCGACGGAAAAAAGCCGTCAAAGCTCAAATACCTCCCGACCTACTGCCAGAACCTCAACGAAAAGGCAAAGAGCGGCGCGCTCGACTCGATTGTCGGACGCTCCCGCGAGCTCGAGCGGGTGGTGCAGATCCTGAACCGCCGCCAGAAGAACAACCCCTGCCTGATCGGCGAAGCCGGCGTGGGCAAGACCGCCATCGCCGAGGGGCTGGCCCAGCGGATCGCCAAGGGCGATGTGCCCTTCAAGCTGCGGGACAAAGAGGTCTACCTCCTGGATCTGACGGCCCTGGTGGCCGGCACCCAGTTCCGGGGCCAGTTCGAGAGCCGGATGAAGGGCCTTATCGACGAGGTGAAGCGCCTGGGGAACATTATTTTGATGATCGACGAGGTTCACAACATCGTCGGCGCCGGCGACGCCGAGGGCTCGATGAACGCCGCGAATATCCTGAAGCCCGCCCTCTCGAGAGGCGAGATACAGGTCATCGGCGCGACGACCCTCACCGAGTACAGAAAGTATATAGAAAAAGATTCCGCGCTCGAGCGCCGCTTCCAGCCGGTCATGGTCGACGAGCCGTCGATCGGGGACTCGGTGAAGATAATCGAGGGAATCAAGCACTACTACGAGGATTTCCACCATGTGAAGATCTCCGACGAGATCGCCAGAAAAGCGGTCGTCCTCTCGGAGAGATATATCACCGACAGATATCTGCCGGACAAGGCGATTGACCTCATCGACGAGGCGGCGGCGCACGTGTCGCTGTCCTCCCCGGTGCTGACCGAGTATGACGACATAACGAGAAAGCTCAGCGGCGTGAAGAACGAGCGTGAAGCTCTCGAGACCTCGACCGAAGCCGTTGTTCCGGTCGAAGGGAAAGAAGTAGACCGTTTCCAGCGCCTCGCCGAGCTCCAGACAAACGAGCTGAGACTCGAAAAGCGCCGCGAAGAGCTCGAAACCGAGAGAGCCGGCGTCGAGGTCACGGCGGACGATCTCGCGAACGTCGTCGAGATCTGGACCGGCGTCCCCGCGTCCACTATAAACGAGAACGAGTTCCTGCGCCTCGACAAGCTCGAGTCGCGCATAAAGGAGCACATCGTAGGTCAGGACGAGGCTGTCTCCGCCGTCGTCAGGGCAATCAAACGCGGTCGCGCCGGAGTTTCGAGCAAGCGCAAGCCGGTATCCTTCATTTTCGCCGGTCCGACAGGCGTCGGTAAGACCGAGCTTGTAAAGACGCTCGCCGCCGACCTGTTCGACTCGCCCGACGCGCTGATACGGCTCGATATGTCCGAGTACATGGAAAAGCACGCGGTCTCGAAGATCATCGGCTCGCCTCCCGGCTACGTCGGCTACGATGAAGCTGGACAGCTCACCGAGAAGATAAGACGCCATCCGTATTCGGTCGTGCTCTTCGATGAGATCGAGAAGGCGCATCCGGACGTCATGAACATCCTTCTTCAGGTGCTCGACGACGGAAAGATAACCGACTCGCACGGCAAGACGGTTGATTTCTCGAACACGGTGCTCGTCATGACGACGAATGCTGGCTCGCAGACCGGAAACGGCTACGCCGGCTTCGGAAACGGCGGCTCGCAGACCGAGAACAAGACCGAAAAGGCGCTCTCGGATTTCCTGCGCCCCGAGTTCATCAACCGCATCGACGAGATAATCACCTTCAGACCGCTCGAGGAGAAGGACTTCATAGAGATCTCGAGGATAATGATAAACGACCTCGCGAAGGCTCTCGCCGAAAAAGACATCACGGTGAAGTGCTCCGAGGAAGCTCTCGGGCTCATCGCGAAGAAGGCGTACTCCAGAAAGTACGGCGCGAGAAATCTCCGCCGCCGCATAGAGACCGACGTCGAGGACAGAATCGCCGCCGAGATAATCTCGAGCTACCAGAAAAAGCTCACCGGCGTCGCCATCGGCGCGAAGGACGGCGAGCTGACCTTCGATTTCATCTGATATGCGGGAGACGTGGTATGACCGGTCGATCGAGCAGCTTGAGCACAGGTTCTCGACCGACCGAGGCTCCGGGCTCGGCCGCGCCGACATAAAGAAGATCCGCCGCGAATACGGCGCGAACGACATCTACCCTACCCCGTCGAGCGGATTCTTCGGATACCGCTCGCATATATTCATAGACTTCGCGTCGACCCTGCTTTTTGTCGCGGCGATTCTCGCGGCGATATTCGGGCTGCCGGTCGCGTCGGGGACTATAATCGTTCTGCTCATCATAAATCACATCGCGTCGGTCTTCACCTTCGCCAAGGCGCAGAAAGTGCTCGAGGGAATGGCGGCGTACTCGCTGCCGACCGCGAAAGTCATACGCGACGGGAAATTGAGCCTTATCGATATGCGCGCTCTCGTTCCGGGCGACGTCATTTTTCTGTCGGCAGGCGATATCGTCCCGGCAGACTGCCGTCTCTTCGCGTCGGACAACCTCTATATCAACGAGGCGCTGATAACCGGCGTCGCGAGCTCGAGGCGCAAGGACGCGGCGTTCAACCATTTCGCGCCGGGTCTGCCGCTCTCTGAGCGCGCAAACATGGCGTACGCCGCGACGATTGTCACCGCCGGAAACGGACGCGCCATCGTCGTTGAGACCGGCGTCGCTCGGCAAGACGAAGCCGATCGTCACGCATGAGAACCTGAAGATACTCGCCGCGCTGAAGAAGACCTGCTCGAAGATATCCCTCGCGATGCTGACGCTGATCTTCACGGTGACTCTCGTCGGATTGTTCTCCGAGTACGGGAAGACCGGGCTTTTCGACATATTCCTGACCGGAAGCGCACTCGCGGCGGCGTCAATGTCCGAGCTCTTCACGGCGTTCGGTTATATAATGATAGGCTGCGGAGTGTTCAACGCGATGAAGCGGCGCCACGACGTCAATGTCGGCGCGCTCATCAAGAACACCGAAAAGTTAGAGTCTCTTAAAGACGTGAACTGCGTCATCATCCCGAAGGACGGAATGATAACCGTTTCCCACTCGATTGCCGAAAAAATATACGTCCCCGGAAAGCTGTTCGGCGCCTCTGACGCGGACAATGTCTCGAAATTCAGGTCGGTGGTGCTCTGCGGTGTCATTTCGACCGGCATCTACGGCGCGGGGCTGTCCGACCTCAACTCGTCCTCGCGGCGGATAACACCTGAGGAGGAAGCGCTCGTCGATCTCGCCGACCGGCTCGGGCTATACAATTCCGGCATAGACCGCGACCACCCGATAATCGAGCACAAGCCCGCGGGCGGAGCGTCGAAGTTCGACACGACGCTGACCCTCGACACAGACAAGCGATACATGGCGGTCTGCCGCGGTGAAGCTCAGGAGATACTGAACTCCTGCGAATATTACACAAGAAACGGTTCGATCTACAGAATGACGACCGACGACCGTCTCGCGTTCCTCGGAACCGCGGAGAGTCTCATCAAGAGCTCGTACAAAATCGCCGCCGTCGCGACCGGTACGACCGGGTACAACAATCTTACCAGAATCGGCTCGATACAGAGCGATCTCACTTTCGAGGGCTTTATCGCGCTCCGCGAGCCGCTCGAGCCGGGCGTCGCGCAGACGATCTCGAAGTGCCGCGCCGCAGGCGTCCGCGTCATAATGACGACCGACCGGTACACCGAGAGCGACAAATACCTCGCGATGTCGGTAGGGCTTATAAAGGACGAAAAAGAAATTCTGACCGAAAACCGCAGACTCTCCTACAGCAAGGATATGCTGCGCGTCAACCTTCCCTTCTACAATATGTACTGCGGCATACCGCCCGCGGGAATCGCGGAGATTGTGACAATGCTGCGCGCGGACGGCGCGAAGGTCGCCCTGCTCGCCGGAGGAATAAGCGGCGCGATGCTGCTCCGGACCGCCGACGTCGGCTTTGCCGAGAGCGTCACGATCTCCCCGAAGGCGAAGCGCGGTATTGTCGACATCCGCTCCCGCGGCACGCCGGCGTACTCACGCATCGCGGACACCGGCGGGCACACGTTCGACTCGGAGGCGCTCAAATTCATCTCGGACGTTGTCGTGTCGGACGCGGACAAGAACGGCGACGGCGGATTCCGCGCGGTCGTCTCCGCGCTCGAGTTCTCGCACTCGATATTCCGGAATATGCTCCGGATACTGAAATATCTCGTGACGGTCCAGCTGGCGCGAATTTTTCTGGTGCTCGGCTCGATACTTCTCGGGTCGGTATTCCCGGAGATCTCGACGCCCGACGCGGTGCAGCTCGTTTTCGGCGGGCTCATTGTCGATTTCGCGGCGGTCGTCACGGTCGCGTTCGCGAAACCTCCGCATGATGCGTTGACAATGCGCGACGACGTGATGTACGCGCTCGCGCACCCGATACGCACGAATATCCGCCCGGCGGTCTTCGCGCTCGCGGAGGCGGTGACGCTCCTCGCGGTCGTGCCTGCTTTCCACGCTCTCGGACTTAATCCGGGCGGGAGCTACAGTACTGTCACTTTCCTCGCATTCACTCTGTTCCAGCTTGTCACGCTGACGGCTTATGAAAGCGACAGGTCGGTCTTTGCCGGGAATCTCCGCGTCAACACGATACAGGCGGCTCTGACGTTCGGGCTCGCTGTGTTCTTCGCGCTCGGGATGGCTGTGCCGGAGTTCGGCGCGCTCTTCTCGTTCGGGAAGCTCGGCGCGGCGGGATTCGCGGCGGTCGCCGTCATGACGCTGCTGACCTTCACACTGCACGAGCTGTACAAGTTCGCCGCGTCGCACTCTCCGTCCGACCGCGGACGAAAGAAGAAAGAGCCCGCGGAAAAGCCCAAAAAAGCGCCCACCGTGAAAAAAGGCTCTATCTTCGGGCTTGACGACACCGACGACGATGACACACCGGAACCGGACGATGCCGGTGACACCTCTGACGATATAAGTGACGAAAATGACACAAACCAAAATGAAAATGAAACCGAAAGCGAAAACGATGACTGACCCGACGGTCTGCTGAAAAATCTGCGAAAGGAATGATACGGATCATGAGCAACGCACCCGAAAAACAGTATATCGAACGGAAACCGAAGGCGCGCAGGATGCTGAACTTCACGTCATCCCCCGCCTGTGAGGAGATATTGCGCGTAATCCCGACGCGCAGCATATCCGCCCTTTCCTGTTGGGCGATACGCTACTCGAAGGATCAGTGTCTCGGCATTTTCGACGCACACACGACCTCGTCCGACGGCGGGCTCAGGCGCGCTCTCGACGAATCGATCAACATCTGTCTCGGGTGCGCCGAAGCGACGGCGTCGCCAAGGACAGCAATCCGCCGCGGCGCTGTAGGTCCGGCGCTCAAGACCGTATCAAGGCTCGCCTGCGCCGAGACCGACCCGACGGCACAGGCGGCGGCGAGAGCTATATCGGTCGCCTGCGCATCTGTGCGCACTCCGTCGAGCGTATTCGGATTTCTCTTCTACCTTGCCGCGGCGAAGGCGTATGACGCGGCGGGCATCGGTGAGCCGGTCGGATTCTACGACGATTTCACGGCGAAAGTTATGGCGGAAGCCCTCGGATCGCTGACATCCGAAACGGAGCCGGACCCTGTGAACCCATGCAGAATATTCCTGAAGCTCTGACTCACCCTTTCGGTCCGGTCGTCGGACCTGATTCGGAAATACTGATTCTCGGAAGCTTCCCGTCGGTGAAGAGCCGCGAGGAAGGCTTCTACTATGGTCACCCGCGCAACCGGTTCTGGAAAATCATGACGGCTCTCGCGAAAGACAAAGGCATCGCCGTTCCGGAAGCTGAGCTAACCATTCCCGAGAAAAAGCGGCTCATCCTCGACCTCGGTCTCGCACTCTGGGACGTCTGCGCGTCCTGCGTCGTCACCGGCTCGAGCGACAGCTCGATACGCTCCGCGGTGCCGAATGACATTCCATCGCTGATTGCGTCAGCGCCGATCCGCGCCGTCATAACGAACGGTAAGACCGCCGACGCACTCTACAAAAAGCTCATCCTCCGGAAAACCGGGATCACACCGATATGTCTCCCATCGACAAGTCCCGCGAACGCCGCGTGGACGCTGAAAAAACTGACCGAAGAATGGCGTACCGCCATTTATCGCGTATAAATCCATTTTTTATCAAGTGAGGAAACGACAATGATCGATCTCATCTCAAAAACCGCCGAAGAGCTCGGCGTCACAAACACCGCGATCACGAATCAGAAAGACATTCTCTTCTACAACGTAAAGCAGGCGCCTTTCAGCATTCACGGTCTCTTTGACCCGCTGAACACCTCGCCCTACCGCCGCATCCCCGAATCTGTCGCCGAAGCCACGAACGACGGCGTAAAAGGACTGAACTTTCAGACCGCCGGAGGTCGTGTGCGCTTTGTCACCGACTCCGACTACGTCGCGATAAAAATGACCTCGTCCGGATGCGCGAAAATGTCGAATATGTGCCTGATAGGCTCCTCAGGATTTGACATCTATGTCGCGAGAAACGGCGTCGACACCTTCGCCGGAGTCTTCACCCCCCCATACGGACACAATGACGGCTTCGACGGCATAATCGGCTTCCCGTGGCTCCCGAAGGGCAGAAAAGAGATCACGATCAACTTCCCGCTCTACTCCGGAGTAACCGAACTCTACATAGGTCTCGACAAAAACTCCACCCTCGAAAAACGCCCCGACTACAAATTCACAAAGCCGGTAATCTACTACGGCTCCTCGATAACCCAGGGCGGCTGCGCGTCAAGACCCGGCATGGCATACGAATCCATAATCTCCCGCCGTCTCGACACCGAATACATCAACCTCGGCTTCTCCGGCTCCGCGCGCGCCGAACAGCCGATGGTCGACTACCTCGCCTCCCTCGAACCGTCCGTCTTCGTAATGGACTACGACCACAACGCCCCCGACCCCGACTACCTCGCGAAGACCCACGAACACCTCTACCAATCCTTCAGAGCCGCCCACCCCGACACCCCGGTCGTCCTCGTCGGCAAACCCGACTTCTGGCTCTGCGACCCGGCAAACATGGCTCGCCGCGACGTCATCTACCAGACCTACAACAACGCCCGTCTCCGCGGCGAAAAAGTCATCTTCATAGACGGTCACTCACTCTTCCCCGCCAACATGCGCGAAGAATGCACCGTCGACAACTGCCACCCGAACGACCTCGGTATGGTCGGAATGGCTGACGCTATCGGAAAAGCGGTCGAATACGCCCTCACATTATGAGAAACGCGGGGAGAACTTTTTTGAAAAAAAGTTCTCCCCGCACCCCTTTCAAAAAACTTTATACATGAGGTTATTATGGACAACTCAAGAAAACTGCCGGACACCGTCGCGCTTGACGAACAGAACGACAAACTCATTATTATCGATCAGACCAGACTTCCGCGGAAACTCGAAACCATCGCAATCTCCTCGCCCGAAGACATCTTCGACGCGATAAAAAAACTCAAAGTCCGCGGCGCACCCGCGATCGGCGTCTCCGCCGCGATAGGCTACTACATAATCGCCAAAAACCTAGCCAAAAACCTCTCCGGCGACGCCCTCAAAGACGAACTAAAAAAGCGGAAACAATACCTCGCCTCCTCCCGCCCCACCGCCGTCAACCTCTTCTGGGCTCTCGATAAAATGGAGCACAAAGCAACCGAAACCGGCTATGAAAACAAACAAACCTTAATCCATGCCCTCCTCGCCGAATGCAAACAAATAAGAGACGACGACATAGCCTCCTGCCGCAGAATCGGCGAAAACGGCCTCAAAATCCTCGGAGACGCCCGCCGCATCCTCACCCACTGCAACGCCGGTCAACTCGCCGCCGTCCGCTACGGCACCGCCCTCGCCCCCCTCCACCTCGGCAAAGAACAAGGCATCAACTTCAAAGTCTACTGCGACGAAACCCGCCCCCTCCTACAGGGAATGCGCCTCTCCGCCTTCGAACTCGCCGCCGACGGCATCGACACCACAGTAATCTGCGACAACATGCCATCAATCCTGATGAAAAACGGCATGATAGACGCCATAATAGTAGGCGCCGACCGCATAGCCGCCAACGGCGACACCGCCAACAAAATCGGCACCTCCGGTCTCGCCATAATAGCCAGACACTACGGCGTCCCCTTCTACGTAGCCGCCCCACGCTCCACCTTCGACCCGAACGCCAAATCCGGCAAAGACATCCCCATAGAACAACGCGACGCCGCAGAAATCGGCGGCCTCTGGTTCTCCGAAAACCTCATGCCGGAAAACGCCAAAGCCTTCAACCCCGCATTCGATGTAACTGACCACGAACTGATTACGGGATTTATAACCGATTAAAAGAGCGGGGAGAACTTTTTTAGAAAAAAAGTTCTCCCCGCACCCCTTTCAAAAAACTTCAAACAAAATGGCATATTTTTTTCGTCCCGGCGCAACAAAATCCGGCGCGGTACTTGACAAAACGCGCTGTATTTGATATAATATAATAATGAGATAATATTTCAAAGTCACCGCGTTTTCCGCGGTTCTGGAGGATAAATAATTATGCAATGGACAGGACTTAACGAACTGCGTGAGAAATACCTTTCATTCTTCGAATCGAAGGGACATCTCCGCCTTCCGAGCTTTCCGCTCATCCCTGATAACGACAAATCACTTCTTCTCATAAACTCCGGCATGGCGCCGATGAAGAAGTTCTTCACCGGTGAGGTCGTCCCACCGCGCCGCCGCGTCACCACCTGCCAGAAGTGCATCCGCACCCCCGACCTCGACCGCGTCGGTCACACCGCGCGCCACGGCACATTCTTCGAGATGCTCGGCAACTTCTCCTTCGGCGATTACTTCAAGCACGAGGCAATCGCGTGGGCATGGGAATTCCTGACGAAGGAACTCGAGATCCCGGCGGAGCTCCTCTGGCCGTCCGTCTACGAAAACGACGACGAGGCGTACAGCATCTGGAAAGATGAAATAGGCGTCGACCCGTCGCACATCGTGAGACTCGGCAAGGAAGACAACTTCTGGGAGCACGGCTCAGGTCCCTGCGGTCCCTGCTCCGAGATTTACTTTGACCGCGGCGAGAAGTACGGCTGCGGCTCGCCCGACTGCAAGCCCGGCTGCGACTGCGACAGATACATGGAAATCTGGAACAACGTCTTCTCCCAGTTCAACAACGACGGTCACGGCAACTACACCGAGCTCAAGCAGAAGAACATCGATACCGGCATGGGTCTCGAGCGTCTCGCGTGCGTCATGCAGGGCGTCGACAATATGTTTCTTGTCGACACCAACCGCGCCATCCTCGACAAAGTCTCCGAGATCAGCGGCAAGAAGTACGGCGACGATACGGAAGACGATATCTCGATCCGCGTCTGTACAGACCACATCAAGTCCGCGATGTTCATGATCGCCGACGGCGTCATTCCGTCCAATGAAGGTCGCGGATACGTCCTCAGAAGAATAATCCGCCGCGCGCTCAGACACGGCAAGCTCCTCGGCATAAACCGCCCGTTCCTCGTTGAACTCTGCGAGGTCGCGATGGACCAGAACAAGGGCGCTTATCCGGAGCTCTCCGAAAAGCACGATTACATCCTGAAAGTCCTCTCGATGGAGGAGGAGCGCTTCGACGCCACCATCGACGCCGGCCTCTCGATTCTTTCTAACCTCGCTAAGCGCGCGATGGCTGACGGGGTCGACACTATCTCCGGCGAAGAGGTCTTCAAGCTCTACGATACATTCGGCTTCCCGATCGACCTTACCCGCGAGATACTCGCCGAGAAGAAGCTGAGCGTCGACGAGGACCGCTTCAAGGCGCTCATGGACGCGCAGAAGACCCGCGCACGCTCCGCGAGAGCGAACATCTCCGGATGGAGCGACCAGTCGAAGACCATTCTCGCTTCCCTTCCGAAGACGAAGTTCACCGGTTATACCGAAACCGTTACCGACGACGCGAAGGTCGTCGCGCTCATCGTCGACGACGAGTCCGTTGAGCGCGTTTCCGAGGGCGACTGCACTGTCATCCTCGACAAGACGCCTTTCTACGGCGAGGGCGGCGGTCAGGTCGGCGACAGCGGAACGATCTACGACGCGGACTCGATGATCAGCGTCACCGACACAAAGAAATCGGACGGCGTTTATATCCATCTCGGCACGATAGTCAACGGCGATATTGCTGTCGGCGACACCATCCGTGCCGAGGTGAACGACATCCGACGCACCTCCATAAAGCGCAATCACTCAGCGGCTCACCTGCTCCAGGCGGCTCTGAGAACCATTCTCGGCAATCATGTAGAGCAGGCGGGCTCCTATGTCGACGAGACCCGCTGCCGCTTCGACTTCACGCACTACGCGGCTCTGACGCCGGAAGAGCTCGACGCCGTCGAGACACTCGTCAACGCGCACATTCTGCTCGGCGAGCCGGTTGTCACGACCGAGACCACCATCGACGAGGCGAAGAATCAGGGCGCGATGGCGCTCTTCGGCGAGAAGTACGGCGACACGGTCAGAATGGTCAGGATGGGCAACTTCTCGACCGAGCTCTGCGGCGGTACTCACGTTGACAACACGGCGAAGATCGGGCTGTTCAGAATTGTTTCCGAGTCCTCTGTCGCTGCCGGTGTCAGACGTGTCGAGGCTATAACGGGCACCGAGGTTCTCATCGAGATGAAGAAGAAGGACCTCCTGATCGCCGAGACCGCGAAGGAGCTCAAGTGCGCTCCCGCCGACATCGCGAAACGCTCCGCTCAGGTCACGGAGGAGCTTAAGTCCGCCGACCACGAGATCGAGTCGCTGAACGCGAAGATCGCAGCCGCGAAGACCGCCGACATAATGAACGGTGCGAAGAAGGTCGGAGAGATCACTCTCGTCGCGGCGAATGTCCCCGGCATGTCCCCCGACTCCGCGCGCGGCGTCATCGACGACCTGAAGTCTAAGGACGACAGCATCGTCGTCATTATCGCGACTGATTTTGAAGGCAAGCAGAACCTCGTCGCCGGCTGTGGCAAGAACGCCGTGAAGCTCGGTGTGATGGCAGGCAAGCTTGTCGGCGCCGTAGCGAAGCTCACAGACGGCAAGGGCGGCGGAAGACCCGACTCCGCTATGGCGGGCGTCGGCGATGCGTCGAAGATCGACGCGGCTCTCGCTGAGGCTGAGAATATCGTTGCAGGGATGATCAGGTAAAGTACGCCGATTCAATAGCAAAAGAGACTGTCACGAACGATCATGACAGTCTCTTTCTTTGTTTATTTACCTGTACGCTTCAAGCAAAGCGCTCAGCTTTTCATTATACGACGTCTCTTTCTTGGCGTATTCGGACGCGAGATCATTGCTGCTTTTCCGAAGAAGCTCTATCCACAGATGTCCGGCGCTGTCGAGCGCGCCGGAATTTATGTATCCGAAATCAAAGGTCAGCGTGTCGCGTATCAGATCTATCATTGCTGACGATTCCTCGTCCCGCGCGGATTTCGTCTTGAGCGCCACATCATAGAACACCGGAATGACATTCTTGTAGCTCTCGGAAGCGAGGGCTTCCGTTATGATGCTGGTCATCTCTGCATCCTTCACATCTATCGGGGCGACAAAGAACGAGAAATTATCCTGTGCGGTCGAGTGATACTCCTTTTGCTCACTGTCGAGCTTCGGGTACGGGATTATACCGAAATCATCGTCCATTGACCGCATCTCATTGGCGCTTCCGAGATTCAGCGCGACAATCATCGCGCGTCCTTCGCGAAATGCCTTCTTTGAGAGCGTATCGTACTCGTCTATATCCGCTGAAAACAAAACGTCGTTTGTGGCAAAGTACGTATTCAATTTTTCAAGGGCACGCTGCGTGCGTTCATTCATAAAAGTCAGTTTCGGCAGACCATCGTCTCCCTTCTTCGTCACGTATATCTCAAACGCCTCTTTCAGGTTGTCCGCGGCGTTCGAATAGTTGATCATAAAGCCGAAACGATCATCCTTGCTCTTTTTGCCATCGCCGTCAAGGTCGGTCCATACATTCTTTGTCACACTTCCGAGCTCATCTAAGGTCCAATTGCCTTCGGCGACGACATCATAGAGGTCCGGGACCCCGTACTCAGCCGCAAGGCGCTTATTGTACATCATGCAGCGCATCCGCTCCCACAGCGTGAGTGAAATGTCTCCGGTAACCATGAAGCATTTGCCGTTTATTGTGAACTCTTCGACGGCCTGCTCACACCACCATGGTTTCGTAAAATCGTTGTACTTCATTTTATTCCAGTCAAGGAATATGTTATCGCCGATGAGATTCGGTATCGTCGCGGCGTAACCTGCAACAAGATCGTATGCCCCGTCGCCTGCCATCACCGATGACTTCAATGTCGAGTTAAACTCGGTGGACGGCCAGTCGCAATCGCGCTTCACCGTCGTTATGTTAACGCCGAACCTGTCGCTCACGATCTCACCACGCTTGTAAACCGCGTCATTCAGCACATCCCCATCAGCTTCGGAGTTGAACTCATAGTCGAACAGCGTTCTTGTCAGTATGACAAAATCGGTGCCGTCATAATTCTTTTCTGGAAGCCCGTCCGAAACGGAATCACGACCTGCCGTGGTTTCCGCTGATTGCTCACTTGTTTTCTGATCGTCCGATGTCACGTTCTCCGCCGCTCCTGAACCGCACGAAGCGCTGAAGAGCACCGTCGCCATAAGCAGAATTCCCACTGATTTCTTGTCAATCCTCATAGTTATGATTACCTCTTTTTCTGATTTTTTCTTTAATGGTATTTACAATACCGTTTTTTTATGCTATAATAATTATACCGCATAAGTTCAGGACTTTCTTATCATATTCCGAATAGAACTGCCCGATTTATGCACAAAACGATTCGTGATCATGGGGGACATCGGGATGAGATCAGCCATCATATATGAAGAAGGCGGCAATCGTCAGGTATGGTTTACAAAACAGATCGACTGGTATACACACTTTCACTACCGCCTTGAAATGATTATATCTCTTTCCGGCAGCTTTGTTGTGCGTGTAAACGAAAATGATTATCTGATTCAATCCGGTGAAGGATGCATCATTTTCCCGTATCAGATACACTCTGTCAAGGATATTGACAGCCGAGACTCATGCATCATCTCAATCGACCCTAACAGGCGCGCCTCATTCGGCGAAATCCTCAGCAAAACAGAACCGATATCAAATCACCTGAGAACCCCTGTACTTCCGGATTGGCTTGTTGAACTCACAAAGAGCATGAAAGCGGAATCGCAGCGTTACGACGGAAACAAAGATCTGCTGCGTGAAAATCTTTTATCCTTTGCCGATCTCATGTGCGGTGAAATACTATCCTCGATCGAAACAAAACCCATCAGCAGCGGAGGAGGTGTCGATACTCTTCAGAAAATACTTGAATGGTGCAGCAATCATTTTACCGAGCCGTTAACGCTGTCGGACGCGGCCGACGCGATGTTTCTCTCAAAAAGCTGTATTTCGCATACAATGTCATCCCGGCTTCATATCAGCTTCACGCGTTACATAAACAGTCTGCGAATCCAGCGAGCGCTGGAACTGATCGGAAAAGGAAGCTTTTCGGTAAGCGAGGCAGCATTTGAATCCGGTTTCGGAAGCATATCCACATTCAACCGTCTCTTCCATGAAGCAACCGGAATAACGCCGACGGAATATCGCAGCGGAAGCAGCGATATCAGATATCCGAAACGATTCGGTGACAGGCAGCTACTGATACCGATCTACGGAGATCTCTTTTGAAATAAATTACTGATATAATACCAGATTCACGAAAGGAACGTTCAATCATGCAGAATGAGTTACTTATAAAAGAAGAAACAAAAACCGCGCTCGAGACCTCTGACCTCACCGCGGTCATCGAAAAAGCTGAGCTCGCGGGCGGGCTTGACCACCGCGAGGCTGTCGCGCTGACGGCGTCCGAGGAGGCGATATGCTCTCTGGCGCGCGAGATACGCGAGCACTTCTTCTCACGCGTGACGACCCTCACCGGTGCCGCCGGGACACCAGAGGAGAGCGACCGGTTGAAAAAGGAAGGCTTTACGCGCGTTCTCTCGATTCCCGACGAGGCTGTTCTCACGGCGAAGCTCACCGGAAAATTTCTCGAGGACGTCTGCGCGCTCGTCATGGAAGCCGAGGCAAAGCGCCCGCGCCGCGTCGTCATAACTCGTGAGAGCATACCGGATGACGTTTTTGTCCGCCTGCTCGCCGCCGTGAGATGCGCGCTTCCGACCACCGGAATCACCATTGACGCCGCGGAAGCGCTCTGTGAGATGACCGAGCCGGACGAGGACAACAAGGACGTAACGATAACCGCCGGAACGATCGCGGACGACCTCCTTGTCCCGGCGGGAGAACTCGGGAAAACCGTCCTCGCCCTCGCGAAACGCGGCGTCGTCGCCGGACTCACCGACGGATGCGATATCACCGGGCGCGACGGAAGGGGACGCGACGAGCTGATCGGCGGCGGCGAGCTCGGCGAGCTGAACCGTCTGAATTCGCTCGTCGCCCTGAAGGAATACGCCGCTGACCTCGCCGACGAGGACACAAGAATCGCCGCGACCGACCTCGTTCTCGCTGAGCTCTACAAGATAGAGGACAAAACCGAGCGCGACGCCGTCGTAAGGCTCCTGAAGGACATCCGCGAAGGCAAAAGAGGTCAGAGAATCTGATGGCGCAAAAAGTCAAAATCATGTCCTGTAAAAACAAAATTATGGCTTGAAAAACCTCCGCTAAAAGAGTATAATATCCTTATCATCCAACGAAAGGTAAATAACGGCAATGAAAAAGACACGCATAGGTTTCGTAGGCGTCGGCTGTATCAGCGGCATCTACCTCCAGAACATCACCCATCTCTACAAGGAGCTCGAAATCGCGGGCGTCTGCGACCTCGTCCGCGAAAAGGCTGAGAACGCCTCCCGCGAGTACGGCGTCAGGGTTTATCGGGATATGTACGAGCTCTTCGCCGACCCGTCGGTCGATATCGTCCTCAACATCACGCGCCCGAACGATCACTATGAGGTGACGAAAGCCGCGCTCGAGGCAGGCAAGCACGTCTACTCCGAGAAGCCGCTCGCGACCGGATTTGACAAGGGCGTTGAGCTCGTGAAGCTCGCGAAGGAGCGCGGACTCATGCTCGGCGGCGCGCCGGACACGTTCATGGGCGCGGGTCTCCAGACCTCGAGAAAGCTCATCGACGAGGGCTTCATCGGCACGCCTACCGCTTTCCACGCGCATATGCTCGGCAGAGGACCCGAGTCGTGGCATCCGGACCCCGAGTTCTTCTACAAGCCGGGCGGCGGACCCATGATGGACATGGGACCCTACTACGTCACCGCGCTCGTCAATATGCTCGGAAGGGCGGACAAGGTCGCGGGGCTCACGACGACACCGTCAGAGAAGAGGATTTTCACCTGCAAGGAGCACTTCGGTGAGACCACAAAAGTCGAGACGCCGACCACTATCGCCGGGCTTATACATTTTGAGAGCGGCGTCATAGGAACGATACAGACGTCGTTCGACACGACCCACCGCGCTGGCTGCGCGCTCGAGATATTCGGCACCGAGGGCACGCTCTACTGCCCTGACCCGAACACGTTCGGCGGGGACGTCGTTCTCCACCGCCGCGGAGAGGAGCCGAAGGTGATTCCGCTCTGCTTCAACTACATACAGAACAGCCGCGCGGCGGGGCTTGCCGACATGGCAAAGTCGATCGAAACCGGAAAGTCGATGCGCGCCGGATGCCAGCAGACGCTGCACGTTCTCGAGATAATGACCTCGATAATCAGGTGCGGGGATAAGGGTGAATTCAGGGATATCACGTCCCCGTATACGAGACCGCAGCCGATGAAGTGGACTGAGCTCGAAGGGATAATTGAATAAAAGAAAACGGGGTTGTGCGTTCTGACACAGCCCCATTTTTTATTAATTTACATTTTCTTTCTGCACCCGTCGACCTGATAATCCTGTCCGGAGCAGTAGCTCGCGTTGTCGCTCGCGAGGAAGCAGATCATCTCGGCGCACTCGTCAAAGCTGCCGCCGCGGCCGAGGAACGACAGACCGTTGTCATGCTCGGTGTCGCCGATATTTCCGGGAGAAACCGACGTCACAAGGACACCGTACGGCGTCGTCTCCTTTGCGAGTGCCTTTGTGAACGCGAGCACCGCTCCCTTTGTCGTCGAGTAGTCGGTCATGTTCGCGTTGCCGTAGACACCCGCGACAGACGCGATATTTATGACGCGCCCGTATTTCCGGCCGATCATCCCCGTGAGAAGTCCGCGCGTCAGATACATCATTCCGAAGACGTTGATTTTCCACCTGTTCACCCAAGTGTCCGGGTCGGTCTCCCAGAACTTCCCCATGTTGTCCCGCCAGATACCGGCGTTGTTCACGAGGATATCCGGATTTTCGGCGTTCAGCCTGCTTATGACCCTGTCGAGCGAGGCGCGTTCTCCCACGTCCGCTGTCATTGCCGATATTTCCGACCCGCTGACTTTGCCGCGTATTTCTTCCGCCGCCTCCGCGAGTCTTTTTTCGTCCCGGTCGAGCATGATGACCTTCACGCCGTGCTCCGCGAGCAGCCTTGCCGCGGATTTTCCTATTCCCGCCGCCGCGCCGGTCACGACGGCTGTTCTGTTATTAAAACGCATGAAAACTATCCTTTCGGAGAATTATTTTGTATGCCAATATTATAGCATATTGACAATCCCCGCGCAATGATGTATAATACTGTATAGCAAAACAATAATACGATTCAGGAAGGAAAAATCATGCCGATAAAGGGAACGCCGACGCTCGAGTGGGTCATGGATTATCATCTCGGGCGCGGACACTCCGATGACTATCTGTCTTCCCCGAGACCGGTCGGAAGTATCGCCTTCTGCGCCGAGGGCACGGCGGATTACCTCAGCCTCGGAAAAAGATTCACGCTCACGGGAGGCGACATACTCTTCATACCGCAGGGCGGAACATACATATCAGACTGGAAAACTGATGGCCGGCTGATCGCCGCGCACTTTCTCTTCTCGCCGCGCGGGATAAAATATCCCGTATCAAAGGTCTCCGGAAAAGAATCCCTGCTTGACAGCTTCATGACGATGCTCTCCGATTGGCAGACGATAAGAGATAAATCCGATGCTTCACTGAAGCTCGGTGCGGCGGAGTCGGACATTCACAATCTCTCGGTCATCCTTCACATGACCGGGACGTGGAACATTATCATGTCGGAGATAATTCCTGAGCTCGAAGCGATTCCCGTACCCGCACCCGACCCTCGTGTCGACGCCGCCGTGAACTATATATCGGCGCATATGTGCGAGCGGATCACGATATCCGACATAGCCTCCGCCGTCTGCGTCTCTCCATCGCATCTTCACGCGATATTCAGAAATACCCTCGGCGTCTCGCCGATAGAATACAAGCTGCGTCTCCAGACCGACGAGGCACAGCGCCTGCTTATCGCGCGCCCGGATCTCACCGTCGGCGAGATATCCGACCGGCTCGGTTTCGCGTCCGACATATACTTCCGCAAAGTCTTCAGAAGCCAGACTGGAATGTCCCCGACAGCGTTCAGAAGAACACCCACCATAATGTAAAAGATGACCGGCGCTTTTTACCGCGTCGGTCATCTCTTTTGTTATTTGGTTCACGCCATCAGCTTGACCATAACGGCTTTCTGAGCGTGGAGTCTGTTCTCCGCCTCTTCAAAAATCTCCTTAGCGTGAGCCTCGAAGACATCGGCGGTGATCTCCTCTCCGCGGTGAGCGGGCAGGCAGTGCTGAACCATCGCGTTCTTCGCGGCTGCGTCCATGACCTCGGCGTTGATCTGGTAGCCGTTGAACGCAATACGGCGCTTCTCGGCTTCGCCCTCCTGACCCATCGACGCCCAAACGTCGGTGAAGATGACGTCGGCGTTCTGTGCCGCCTTCAGCGGCTCGGTCGTCATCTCGAACATTCCGTCATAGCCTTTCGTGAAGTCGAGAACAGTCTTGTCCGGCTGATAGTCGGTCGGGCAGGCGATCGAGACCTTCATTCCGACGGTCAGTCCGCCGACGATAAGCGAGTTCGCCATGTTGTTTCCGTCGCCGATATAACACATCTTCAGTCCGTCGAACCCGCCCTTGAACTCGCGGACAGTAAGCAGGTCAGCGAGCACCTGGCAGGGATGGCAGTAGTCGGTCAGACCGTTGATTATCGGAATATCGGCATACTCGGCGAGATCCTCGACCTCCTTCTGAGCGAAGGTGCGGATCATGATGCCGTCGAGGTAACGGGAAAGCACGCGCGCGGTGTCCTGCACCGGCTCGCCGCGTCCGATCTGAAGGTCGCGGGAGGAGAGGAACAGCGCCTGACCGCCGAGCTGGTACATACCCGTCTCGAACGAGACGCGGGTACGGGTCGAAGCCTTCTGGAATATCATGCCGAGCGACTTTCCGGCGAGGAGCTTGTGCTCTATGCCGTTCTTTCTCTCATATTTGAGCTGGGAGGCGAGGTTAAGTATGTCGATGATGTCCTCTTTCGAGAGGTCCGCCATCTTCAGGAGATCGTTTTTCATTTGAGTTCCCTTTCTGGATTTAATTTATTTCAGCACATCGGCGAGTATCTCTACGCCGCCGTCTATTTCATCGTTCGTTATCGTGAGCGGCGGGAGCAGACGTATCGCGTCCTTCCCGGCGGTCAGCACGAGGAGCCCCTGCTCCGCGCACTCGAGAAGATACTCTTTCGGGTCGCCCTCGACGACGAGACCGAGCATCAGTCCGTCTCCGCGGATACCGGTCAGCTTCGATGGCTTCTCCGCGAAGAGCTTTTCCTTCAGATATCCGCCCTTCTCGCGCACGGCTTCAAGGAACGCCGGATCAGACACCCTGTCGATGACCTCGTTCGCACCGGCGCAGACGACGGGGTTTCCGCCGAATGTCGAGCCGTGCATACCCTTGCCGAGCGTATCCTTGACCTTTTCGCCCGCGATAACGGCGCCGATCGGAAGACCGCCGCCGAGCCCTTTCGCGAGGGTCACGATGTCAGGTTTGATGTTGCCGTCGCCGAAGCGCTCATACGCGAAAAACTTTCCGGTTCGTCCGACGCCGGTCTGAACCTCGTCGAAGATCAGAAGAATATCCTTCTCGTCGCAGAGCTTCCTGAGCGCCTTCACGTAGTCGTCCTCGAGCGGCAGAACCCCGCCCTCTCCCTGTATCGGCTCCGCTATGACGGCGCAGACATCCTGTGTCATCGCGCTCTCAAGAGCGTCCGCGTCGTTCGCCGGGATGTATTTGAAACCTTCCGTGAACGGGAAGAAGTAATTGTGGAACACGTCCTGTCCGGTCGCCGCGAGTGTCGTCACCGTTCTGCCGTGGAAGGAGTTAGTGAGCGAGATTATCGTCGCCCTTCCCTGTCCGTATTTGTCAAACGAGTACTTTCTCGCGATCTTTATCGCGCCCTCGTTGGCCTCCGCGCCGGAGTTGCCGAAGAAGACCTTTGCGAGACCAGAGAGCTTTATCAGCTTCTCAGCGACCTTCGCCGCAGGCTCGCAGTAGAAATAGTTCGACATATGCTGGATCTTGTGGAGCTGTCCCTCGACGGCGTCTATCCACTTATCGTCGCACCAGCCGAGCGAGTTCACGCCGATTCCACTTGTGAAATCGATGTATCTGAGCCCGTCCGCGTCGGTCATCGTCGCGTTCTTTCCCTTCACGGGAACGATCGGGAGACGTCCGTAGGTCGACATTATGTACTCGTTGTCGAGTGATATTATATCGTTTGTGTTCATTTGAAGCACCTTTTTGCCAGTATTATTTCTTGAAGAGAGTTCCGATGCCTTCATCGGAAAGCATCTCTATCAGTATCGAGTGCGGGATTCTTCCGTCGAGGATGACCGTGTGGTTTATCCCGCCCATGACCGCCTCGACGCAGCACTCGACCTTCGGTATCATGCCGCCACTGATGATACCGTCGTCAATCAGCGTCTGCACCTCGTCGAGCCGTATCTCCGGAATCAGCGTCGACTCGTCCTTCGGGTCGCGCATGACACCGAGCGTGTCGGTCAGCAGCATGAAGTTCGACGCTCCGAGGGCGACCGCTATCCGGCACGCCGCGGTATCGGCGTTTATATTGTAAACCGGGCTGTCCTTGTCACCGTAAGCGACCGTCGAGACGACCGGTATGTATCCCTTGTCGATATTGTCGCGGATTATCGACGCGTCGACCTCGATTATCTCGCCGACGTTTCCGAGGTCGTGCTCACCGATGAGCTTCTTCGCCTTGATGAGCCCGCCGTCGATGCCGCACAGACCGACGGCGCGTCCGCCGATGCGCTCGATCTTGTTGACGAGGTCCTTGTTCGTCTTTCCGGCGAGAACCATCTGGACTATCCCGACCGTCTCGTCGTCCGTGTACCTGAGACCGTCGATGAACTTCGATTCCTTGCCGATCTTTTTTAACATCGACGATATCTCCGGTCCCCCTCCGTGGACGAGCACCGTGTTTATGCCGACGAGCGAGAGAAGGACGATGTCCGAGATGACCGCCTCTTTGAGCTCCTCGTTGACCATCGCGTTTCCGCCGTATTTTATGACTATCGTCTTTCCGTAGTATTTCTGTATGTAAGGGAGCGCCTGAATGAGTATCGACGCCTTGTCGCGGTTCGTGAGTTCCATATTTCGCTCCTTATGACCTGTAGTCGCCGTTGATGTGGACATACTCATAGCTGAGGTCACAGCCCCATGCCGTCGCGCTCTCACCGCCGGACTTCATGTCGACATCGATGATCACGCGGTTCTCGAGGAGTATCTCCTTCGCCTTTTCCTCGGAGAACGGGTAAGCGCGTCCGTCCTCGCAGACGAGAATCTCGCCCTTCGCGCTCGCGAACTTAACGTCTATCTTCGACGTGTCGATATCAACCCCGGCGTAGCCGAGCGCGCAGAGGATGCGTCCCCAGTTGGCATCCGCGCCGAACATCGCGGTCTTGACGAGCGACGAGCTGATGACCGACTTCGCGAGCACCCTCGCGCCGTCCGGGTCGGAGAAGTTCCGCACGTTGCACTGAATCATCTTTGTCGCGCCCTCACCGTCAGCGGCGATAGCGGTGCAGAGATCGGTGCAGAGCGTCGCGAGAGCCGCGGAGAACACCTCAAAATCCGCGCCGTCCGAGATAATCTCGTCGTTCCCGGCAAGCCCGGAAGCGAGGACGGTCACCATGTCATTGGTCGATGTATCACCGTCGACGCTGACCATATTGAACGTGTCCTTTATAACCGATGAGAGCGCCTTCTGAAGCATTCCGGAGGATATAGCCGCGTCGGTCGTGATGAAGCAGAGCATCGTCGCCATATTCGGGCTGATCATGCCCGAGCCCTTGCAGATTCCGCCGATATGAGCGGTCTTTCCGCCGAGGGTGATGGAATAGGAGAATTCCTTCTTCTTCGTGTCGGTCGTCATGATGGCGCGCGCCGCGCGGTCTGAATCCGCCGCAGTATCTCCAAGGTCGGAAACAAGCGCGGGTATTCCGGAAACGAGCTGTTCGACCGGGAGCGAGACTCCGATGACGCCGGTGGACGCGACAATGATGTCGTCGCCATTTATCCCGAGCTCAGCGGCGAGCGCCGCGCAGGTCTTCTCCGCGTTCGCGTATCCGTCCGGCGTGCAGGCGTTGGCGTTCCCGCTGTTGCAGATCGCCGCGCGCGCGACACCGTTTGTGAGATGCGCTCTCGTCACACCGACCGGAGCGGCAAAGACGCGGTTCTGCGTGAAAACTCCCGCCGCCGCGCAGTCCTTTTCCGCGACTATCAGCGCGAGATCGAGCTTGTCCTTGTTCTTTCTGAGTCCGGCGTGTATGCCCGCGGCTCTGAATCCCTTCGCGGCGCAGACGCCGCCGTCACATGGCTTTAATTCAGTGTTCATCATCATCGTTTCCTTTCCCTCCGGCACGGTTTCTGCCGGTCGTTTCATTAAAGGTTGTTATGTCAGACTATATATCCACCGTTCGGCGAGATGACCTGTCCGGTAAGATAGCTCCCGCCCTCGGCGAGAAAATATACGCACCCGGCGACCTCGTCGGCGGTTCCGGCGCGCTCCATAGGTATCTCCTCCGCGAACGCTTTGAAATCCTCGCGGGAGAGGTTCGAGTTCATCTCGGTGTCGATAAGCCCCGGAGCGACGCAGTTCACGCGGATTCCGGACGGCGCGACCTCTTTCGCCAGCGCCTTCGTGAAGCCGATGATTCCTGCCTTCGCGGTCGAGTAATCGACCTCGCAGGACGCGCCGACCTGACCCCACATCGAGGACAGATTGATGATAACCCCGGATTTTTCGTGTATCATGCGCGGCAGGACAAGCCGTGTCAGCTCGACCGGCGCGATGAGGTCGACCGCGTAGAGCCGCGCCGCACGCTCGCCAGCGAGGTCTGTAAAGAGCCCGGAATCGGCGATTCCCGCGTTGTTGACAAGCACGTCGATCTTACCTGTGAGCGAGAGCGCTTCGGAGACAAGTCTTTCCCTGTCCGCGGCGTCCGCGACGTCGGCTCTGAGAGTCATTACTGTTCCGCCGGATTTTTTTATCTCTTCTTCAAGCGTTTTCGCTGCGGTCTCATTCTTTGTATAGTTCGCGATGACCGCGAAGCCCTCCGCCGCGAATCTGAGCGACGACGCCCTGCCGATGCCGCGCGTTCCGCCTGTTATCAGTACCGTCTTCATATCAGAACGCCGGAGGAACACAGAACAGTCCGGTGGTCTCGTCGAGCCCGAAGCGGATATTCATGTTCTGTATCGCCTGTCCCGCCGCGCCCTTCACCATATTGTCGATGACCGACGAGATGATGAGCGTCGAGGTGTGATCGTCGAGGAAAATCGAAATATCGCAGTAGTTCGACATTCTGACGTTCTTTATATTCGAATAGGTTCCGGGCTTCATGACCCTGACGAACTTCTCGTCCGCGTAGGCTTTTTCGTAGATCTCATGTATCTTCGCAGCGTCGAGAAGCATTCCCTTCTCATTAAGTCCGACATAGATCGAGGATTCGATTCCCCGGTTGACCGGCAGCAGATGTGGAACGAAAGTCACCGCGACCTTCTCACCCGCAAGCTCTGTCAGCGTCTGCTCAATCTCCGGCGTGTGCCTGTGACAGCCCGCCTTGTACGCGGCGAACGCCTCGTTCGTGTCCGGGAAATGCGTCCCCTGTGTGAGACCTCTTCCGGCTCCGGTCACGCCGGACTTCGAGTCGATTATCACGTGCGCCGTGTCGATTATCCCCGCCTTTATCGCCGGCATCAGACCGAGCGCGACAGACGTCGGGTAACAGCCCGGATTTCCGATGACCATTGCCTCCTTCACCTCGTTCCGGTGAAGCTCAGGAATCGAATAGACGGCCTTCAGGTGAAGCTCCGGATGCTTGTATTCCTTGCCGTACCATTTCCTGTAGTCGTTCTCGTCGTGGAGCCTGAAGTCCGCGCCGAGGTCGATCAGCACCGTGTCGTGCGCCATGCACTTCACCGCGATCTCCTCGGACACACCGTGCGGCACCGACGCGAACACGACGTCGCAGTCAGGGATGATATCGTCCGGATTTCCGAGCGTCATCGGCAGTATTTCCGCGAGGTTCGGGTAAATGTCCGCGATATCCTGTCCCTCATACGAGACCGACGCTACAGCCGCTATTTCGACGTCCGGATGGTTCACGAGCAGTCTCGCGAGCTCCGCTCCGGCGTATCCGGTCGCTCCGATTATCCCGGCTTTTATCTTCTTCATGGTCGTGTTCTCCCTTAAATTATTATTTGTTGTCTTCGAGGAACCTGTCGACAAGACCTATCTGATAGAGAACCGACTCTTTCGCCGGTCCGCCGTGAACCTTTCTGCCGTTGACGCAGTTCTCAAGGTTTATCGCCTCGTATACTCCGTCGTCGAACAGGTCGCATACAGCCTTGTATTCGTCGAGCGTCAGATCCTCGAGCGTCTTGTCGTTGTCGACGCAGTACCTGACGAGCGTTCCGGAGACCTTGTACGCGTCGCGGAAAGGCATTCCCTTCTTAACGAGGTAGTCGGCGCAGTCGGTCGCGTTTATGAAACCCTTCGCGGCGGCTTTTCTGAGCCGGTCGGCGCGGACAATCATCGTCGCGAACATTGACGTGAAGACCTCGATCGAGATCAGCGTGTTGTCGATGGCGTCGAAAATCGCTTCCTTGTCCTCCTGCATATCCTTGTTGTAGGCGAGCGGGAGGGATTTCATCATCGTGAGCAGGGTCATGAGGTCGCCGTAGATGCGTCCGGTCTTGCCTCTTACGAGCTCGGCGACGTCAGGATTCTTCTTCTGCGGCATGATGGACGAGCCGGTCGAGAACGCGTCGTCGAGCTCGATGAATCCGAACTCGGACGAGCACCAGAGGATTATTTCCTCGGAAAATCTGCTCATGTGCATCATGAGAATCGAGAGCGCCGACGCGAGCTCAATTACGAAGTCGCGGTCGGATACGCCGTCAATTGAGTTCTCGGTGACTTTCGGGAAGCCGAGGAGTTCGGCAACTCTCTCGCGGTTGATCGGGTAGGTCGTCGAGGCGAGGGCTCCGGAGCCGAGGGGCATCACGCGCATTCTCTTTTCGCAGTCGCAGATTCTGTCGTAGTCGCGCATGAGCATCTGCGCGTAGGCGAGGATGTAGTGCGCGAAGGTGACGGGCTGCGCTCTCTGGAGATGTGTGTAGCCTGCCATGACGGTGTCGACGTTGGCTTTCGCCTTTTCGCTTATCGCGGCGAGGAGACCGAGAACGCGGGCTTTTACGAGTTTTGTCTCGTCGAGCAGGTACATTCTTATATCGAGAGCGACCTGATCATTGCGGCTGCGGGCGGTGTGGAGGCGTTTGCCGGTGTCGCCTATCCTTTCGGTGAGGATGGTCTCGATGTTCATGTGGATGTCTTCGGCGTCGGCGGAAAATTCGAGTCTGCCGGCTTCGATGTCGGCGAGGATGCCTTTGAGGGCTTCGACGATCTTTTCGGATTCGTGCTTTTCTATGATGCCGCACTCGCCGAGCATGGTGGCGTGGGCGATGGAGCCTTCGATGTCCTGCTTGTACATTCTGCCGTCGAAGGAGATCGAGGAGTTGAAGTCGTTGACGCGCGAGTCGACGTCTTTTTTGAATCTGCCTGACCAGAGTTTCATTGTATTACCTTTCGGGTTTAATATGAGTGGCGGAGGTGAAAGTAAACTTCCGCCTCCGAGCCTTGGTATTATTTGTTTTGAAGTTTTAGGGATGGGGTGTGGGGAAGGACCTTTTTCAAAAGGTCCTTCCCCACCGTTCCCCTTACTTACGTTTAGCGTCGAGCTTAGCCTTTTCCTTGATCGGGAGACCGAAGAGGTTGATGAAGCCCTGAGCGTCGTACTGGTTGTAGTCTTCGTCGACGCCGAAGGACGCGGTCTGTTCGTCGTAGAGGGTGAACGGGGAGGTTACGCCGGCGTTGATGAGGTTGCCCTTGTAGAGTTTGAGTTTGACGTCGCCGGTGACGGTTTCGTTCGCCTTGTCGACGAACGCGCAGATGGCTTCCCTGAGGGGGGTGAACCACTGGCCGTTGTAGGTGAGGTCAGCCATCTTCGGCGCGATCTGAGCTTTCATGAAGTGGAAGGTCTCTTTGTCGAGGGTGATGGTCTCAAGGACGTCGTGAGCTTTGTAGAGGATGGTTCCGGCGGGGGTCTCGTAGACGCCGCGGGACTTCATGCCGACGAGGCGGTTCTCGACTATGTCGAGGAGACCGATTCCGTTTTCGCCGCCGAGTTTGTTGAGATACTCAACGAGTTCGACGGAGCCCATTTCCTTGCCGTCAACGGCGGTCGGGATGCCTTTTTCGAAGTGAATGGTGACGTAGGTGGGCTTATCGGGAGCCTGCTCGGGGGATACGCCGAGTTCGAGGAAGCCCTTCTTGTTGTACTGCGGCTCGTTTGCCGGGTTTTCGAGGTCGAGACCCTCATGGGAGAGGTGCCAGAGGTTCTTGTCCTTCGAGTAGTTGGTCTCGCGGTTGATCTTGAGCGGGATGTTGTGCGCCTCAGCATAGTCGATTTCCTGGTCTCTCGACTGGATGTCCCACTCACGCCACGGAGCGATTATCGCCATTTCCGGAGCGAAAGCCTTGATGGAGAGCTCAAATCTCACCTGGTCGTTGCCCTTGCCGGTGCAGCCGTGCGCGATGGCGTCGGCGCCTTCGACCTTCGCGATCTCGACGAGTCTCTTCGCGATGCAGGGGCGTGCGTGAGAGGTGCCGAGGAGGTAGTCCTCATACTTCGCGTCGGCCTTCAGGCAGGGCCAGATGTAATTCTCTATGTAGTCCTTCTTGAGGTCCTCGATATAGAGCTTGGACGCGCCGGTCTTGAGAGCCTTTTCCTCAAGTCCGTCGAGCTCGGTTCCCTGTCCGACGTCGGCACATACGGCGATGACTTCGCAGTTGTTGTAGTTTTCCTTGAGCCACGGGATGATGATCGAGGTGTCAAGACCTCCGGAGTACGCGAGAACGACTTTCTTTATGTTTTTCTTGTCCATTTCTGTTACCTTACCTTTCATATAATGACCGGCGTTCCTTTATTTTGTTTTCGCCGACCGTATGTTTTTCTTATGCATATATTATACGCCTATTCCGAAAAAAATACAAGACCAATACTGTATAATCATGTATAAATATTCATAGCATATTTTCGTCACTTCGACAAAAAATGTATACCAGCGCTGTATAAAGGCGGTTTTATGCACTCTCGTCGCCGGAATCATTGCATATCGATTATCTATCGTCTGTATAGCAAATGTATATATACATTATTTTGTGTATATTAATCCGGATAACGCCCGCCGATTTCCGGTACAGGAATATTATAGTCTTTTCATATAAAAAAATCAATGCAAACTTTGTGACGCGGGGGTAAAAATAATACGGAAAGACAAAAAGAAAGGAAAACGCAATTATGAAAAAAACACTACACACACTGACCTCGCTTGCCGTCCTCGCCGCGCTGACCCTGAACGTCTCCGCGTCAAACTGGTATTTCAAAAAAAACGACTCTCACGCCCAGCCGCCGATACCGTCTGAATACTCCTATATTGATAACTACGGCGGATACTATCTCGACCGCGACCACGGCGACGCCTGCTCAGAAAAGGTCATCTATCTCACCTTTGACGCCGGCTATGAAAACGGCAACGTCGAAAAGATACTCGACATCCTGAAAAAGCACAACGCGAAAGGCTGTTTCTTCATCCTCGAAAACTTAGTGAAGCGCAACACCGACCTCGTGAAGCGCATGTTCGACGAAGGTCACACCGTGGCGAACCACACGATGAAGCATAAAAATATGTCAACCCTCGGCAAAGCCGAACTAGAAAAAGAACTCTGTGGTCTCGAAAAGCTCTGCCTTGACCTGACCGGTCACAAAATGGCGCGCCTCTACCGCCCGCCCGAAGGCGCCTTCTCTGAGCAGAATCTCAAAGACGCCGACGCGCTCGGCTTCAAGACAATCTTCTGGAGCTTCGCCTACGCCGACTGGGACAACGACAAACAGCCCGCCCCCGACGCCGCCCTGTCAAAGCTCCTGAACCACCTCCACAACGGCGAAATACTCCTCCTCCATCCGACAAGCTCGACAAACGCGAAAATCCTCGACGACTTCCTCTCCCGCTTAGAAAAGGACGGCTGGCGCTTCGGTTCACTTGAGGAGCTGTGCGGAGTCTGATGCGGAAACTACTCAAGATCACACTATGCGCCGCGCTCGCCCTGATCCTGACGTCATCGACCCCAACCGTACCTGACGCCACGTGCGACGCCTCACCGCGCCCGGCAAACGAAGCCGTCTACCGCCACAACACCAATAAAAAGCGCGTAGCCCTCACATTCGATGACGGTCCCCACTACAAATACACCGCCGAAATCCTCGACATCCTCGACGAATACGGCGCCAAAGCCACCTTCTTCGTCGTCGGCGAACTCGCCGAACGCTACCCCGAACTCATCCTACGCGAACTCGCGGAAGGTCACGAAATCGGCAACCACACCTATACGCACCCGCTCCGCAGCGGCAGCAGCGACGCGCTGCTGGAGGAGGCGGCCAAAACAACCGAGCTTCTGGAGAGCACCTTCGATTATTCGCCGGTGCTCTTCCGCCCGCCGGGCGGCAACATCAGCGGCTCTATGATAGAAAGCATATGCGCGTCGGGCTACAAATGTGTGCTGTGGTCGTGGCGGATGGACACGCGCGACTGGGCCTCGCCGCCCGTGGAGAGCGTCGTCCAAACCGTGCTCCGCGACGTGAAATTCGGCGACATCATCCTGTTTCACGACAACGTATACGGCACAAGCCCCACGGCCGAGGCGCTGGAAATCATCCTGCCCGAGCTGATCGAGCGGGGCTATTCCTTCGTCACGGTCTCCGAGCTGATCGCCGGCTGAGACGCCTGCCCGCCGGCAGGCGTCCCGCCGCTCCGGCGCCTGCGGAGTACGGCGTATGCGCAGCCGCCC
>ENA-ORIC01000900-ORIC01000900.1-human-gut-metagenome-genome-assembly--contig:-NODE-900-length-32948-cov-4.355085_pt1 | contig 32948 bp, 37 predicted proteins | sample MGYA00243023_ERZ508732 | MGnify/ENA primary metagenome ERZ508732 (study PRJEB26277, sample SAMN04329767) | human gut metagenome | biome: human-associated habitat | host: Homo sapiens | place: USA... | reverse complement strand
TATTCAATTAATAAAGGAGATATTTTCTTTGACAAAGATTTATCTCCTAGTTGGATTCCTAAGACTCATTCTTATGAGGGAATTATTGAAACAAAAGATAAGTCTAAGATTGAAATTAATTTTACTATTCCAAGTGATGAAAATTTTTCTTTTGATTTAGATTTTGAAATGGATTATAGTTATGGGTTACTTTCAAAACCTTATATTGAATACTCTGTAGCTAATAATTCTAATATTATTGATTTTATTACATCTGATGAGAAGTCAGGAGCTACAGACTCTGAGGGCAATGAAATTTATCATATAATTGGTAAATATGGACAAAATTTAACTTTTAATCAAAATTTAAAATCTATAAAAATTGTTTTAGATGTAAGTAGTACTATAGATGATATTTATTTAAAATTTAGTAGTAAATTAAATTATACATTTAGTTATGAATATACAGTAGATACGAACCAATATTTTAAAACAATTCAAATGGAAGATATTTATGGTCTTTACTTAATTCCAAAAACTTTGAATCAAGATAATAGAAGTACAATCTATATGTATGGTAAATATGACATTGGAATGCGTGGTATTAATGAAAAAGAATATAGTTTTAAATTAGAAAAATATGATAAATCAAATTTTATTTATGACTTTAAAAATAATCCATTTGGTCAGTTAGTTTTCTTTGAAAATTTGGGCTTTTCAAATGATAGTGATACAGGGTATTATATAACTTTTGATATAAGATATTTCTCTTACGCTATAAGAGAAAATCCTTATGATGAGCCTATTATTAATAACCCAAATACGGGTGAAGATATAAAAATAGATTTTAATGATAGTATTAATAATTCGGAAAGTTTTTCTAAAACTGTATATAATATTTTTTCTTCCTTTTTACCATCGATAGAGGAAGTTATAAAATTAGCTACAATTTGGTTTAATAGTTTACCCGGTTTATTAAAGTATTTTTATATGTTTCTTTTCTTATTAACAATAGCTTATTTATTATTGAAATTTTTGATATAAGAAGGATGTGATTGAATAATGTTGAATTTATTAGATATTTCGAATATAACTGATTTTTTAGAAATTATTTATACATTTATAGAAACAGTTTTAACTAAAATTCAAGATGTTTGGACTTTTTTTAAAATTTTTGTAGGAGATATTCCTGTTTTATTACTAAAAATATTTATTCATTTACCTTCCTTTTTTCAATATTGTTTAGGTTTATTTTTAAGTTTTTTAGCAATTTTCTTATTATCAAGATTTGTTTCTTTAATATTACCAATGAAGAAGTAGAAAGGGTTGATATTTAATGGCTTTAGATGTTTATAACAAAGTTGTAGAAATTATAGGAGAATTACCTCCAGAATTAACTTTCGTATATGGAATATGTACTATTATTATTTTTATAATGATGATTTATTGTATCATTATGCCTTATAAACTTATATTTGATTTTATTGATAGGTGGTAATATATGAAAGCTATTATTAATTATTTACAATTTGTATTTTATAAAATAGTAGATTTATTAAGTGTTAAACCTTTTCAAGATTTTCCTGTTTCTATACTTCAATTAATTTTAGTTGGTATTATTTTAAAATATGTATTTAGATTTGTATTTGCAGGATTTAAAGAAACAGAAGTTCAAATGAATTATTTTAATAATAAAGCAGTTTCTAGATCTATTAATAATATAAAAAGAGAAAAGCAATTAGCTTACGATCGAAAAGAAGTTAATCTTGTTTCTAGTAGTCCTAAACAAAGACCTTTAAGTAAAAAAGAACGTAAAGAGTTAGATAATATGTTGGAGGACATTTGATGAGGAAAAGTTGGTTATATGGTATTATTATTATTTTGTTATTATGTTGTTTTGGCGTTATTAGTTTACCTTTCTTCAACTTAAATAATTGTGAGAATCCAAAAGAAAGTAAATTGTATTTAAGATTGGGAATTGCTAATGTTCCAATAGTGATACATACATGTGAGGTATAAAATGAGTAGTATTTTGAAAAGAATATCAAAAAAAGATATTGAAAGAGAAAAATATAGTTATATATCTAATGAGAAATTAGAAAGCTTAAAAAATAGAGCTTTAGCTATAAAAGAAGAAATGACTATTTTAAGTAAAGAAGTAAGTTTTAAAAATGTAAAAAAAGTAAGTGAATTAACAAAAGAATTTGCTTATATTACTAAAGAATTACAAAAATATAAAAAGTATAGTAAGGAGCGAGAAGAAATTGAAAATAAGAGTTAGAGAAAAAATAGATTATATATGTTTAACTTTAGATTTATTATTATTTGTCTTAATTATGGTTTATATTAGGCCTTTATTTGTTGTTCCTATAATATTTGCCTTTTTTGACATATTTACAATTGATAAAGAAAAGTAGGGGTTTATATGTATTTTTTATTAAAAAAAGAATGGATTATATCGTTTTTATTAAATTATGGAATTGATTTTGAAGCATTATCTTTAGCCGATCAATCACAGATTATTTTCTTAGCTCATATCTTCTTCTTATTATTTTGGTTTATTGTTGCTTATGTTCTATATCGTGTTTTTATTCGATTATTTAGATAGGGTAGGTGTTCTATGGCTTTAATATCGTTGTGTGGTGTACCTGGTAGTGGTAAAACATTAAATGCTACTAGAATAGCTTTAAAGCATTATAAACATGAAAATAATATTATTAAGTATTGTTTAACTTATGTATTATCGAAAGTACCAAAATTAAAAGATAAGGTATGTTTTGAATATTATTTAAAGTTTCCTAAAAGAAAGATAAATAATGTATATAGTAATTATCCTATACTATTAGATAAAAGAAATCATATTTATTCTAATAAAATAACTTTATGGGATTTGAATAATGATTATAGTTTTGAACCAAATGCTTGTATTATTATTGATGAGGTTCAATTGTATGCTGATAGTGACGAGTATAAGGATAAAGAAGTTAATAAGAAATTAGGTAGGATAGCTAAGTTTTTACAGGCTCATAGGCATTATGGAGTAAAGACAATTATTTTCACTAGTCAAAATCCTAGCCGTATATTTAAGAAAGCTAGAAATATTTGTGAATCTTATTTTAAGCAATGTAAGGTAATTAATATTCCTTTTACACCTATTTCTATAATGCGTGGTATTGGTTATTATGATCTAGATTTTTACGGTCGTTTTATTCCTAAAAGCCATGAAGAGAAAAAGAAACTTCCGTTTGATTACTATAAGAAGATTTACTTTTTTAATAGAAATATGATTTTTAAGGCGTATGATAGTAGGTATTTGAGTAATTATAACTATAATAAGCCTTTGTTAGATAAAGGTGTATATTCTTCTCCTAAGGTTTCTTTTGATGATTTGGACGCGTTGTTTTCGGAGTAGTTCGAAAAAAAAGCCGTGCTTTTTCGAACTACGACTGTGTTAGGTTTTAATTTTAAATTAATTTATTGATTTGAAATTAAAAGCAGTGAATTCAGCATGAATTCAATTTATAAGCATTCAACAAAAGAAGTAGTACCTTATGAAGAATTAGATTATATTAAGGATAACTATCTAGAACGAGTAGCAGACGAGTTCAAGAGCAATCCGGGGAAACACCCGGGTGCTCTATTACTTGATAGTAGTCTCATATCTCAGTCATATTATGATTATAAGATAATTGAGTGTGGTAAATATGTACAGGTTTATCAATACTTAAATAAAAAAGCATCGCAGAAAGATAAAAAAGAAAAAACTATGATTGATTATGATTATTTATTTACAAAAAGAGAGTTTACTTACTCTCATGATAAAAAATATATAGAATTAAAAAATATTAATAGAAGTAAGTTTCAATTACAAAGAATAGTGAAATCAAATGAAACTATATTTAAAACTTTTATTACTCTAACTTTTAAGGAAGAGAAATATAAAGATATAGAATTAGCCAATAAGAAATTTAATATTTGGCGTAGAAATATAAAAAGGTTAAAAAGCGATTTTAAATATGTGTGCGTCCCGGAATACCAAAAGAGGGGAGTAGTACACTATCACCTTTTAACCAATATTGATTATAACGACTCTACCCTACTAAGTAAAGAGGAGAGAAGAATTTATAATAAAAAAAGTGGTTGGCAGATAGGAAAAGATATTAAAGGTTGGATATATGGTCATAATATGGCTAAGAGAATGGATAATATAAATGTTGTAGGATATATAACAAAATACATGACAAAGGATATAGATAATAGATTATGGGGAAAAAGAAAATATCTATATAGTATGAACTTGAATCGTCCTAAAGAAGCATTTATAGACAGTGATAGACCGAATGAGTATTCAAAGATATATCAAGTTGAAATGTTATATAATCAACAATATCAAAAAGTATATTATGATAAACTAGGAGATCCTATCTTATTTACTGAATTTAAACTAGGAGAATAATAGAGAACTATTCTCTTATTAAAAAAAATAATCTTAGTTAACATAATATACATTATACGAAGTTAATTATATATTTAAAATTGATTAGTTATTCATCTCTTTTTTATATTTTTAATATATATAAATATTATTATATTATTATCATTCATTACTGTAAAAATATTATTCGTTATGTTCACTATGTTTTACTATATATACTATATCTATAATTGCTATTTATTTTTTAATAATTTTTAATTACTAAAATAATGATAGATAGATAGATATAGTTTACCAATTTAAATTTATTTTATGACTACTACTCTTTCTATTAAGAAATAAAAATTTAAAGTAGGGGATGTATATACAAAAAAGTACCCTTATTATAAAGGTACTTTTATGATATTTTTCTTGATTGAATTTCAGCTATTTTAGCAAATACTTCAGCAGCATTTTGTTCATTAATGCCATCATAATTTAATTCTTTTAAAGCTTGTACTTTAATTGTATTTAATTCTAGAGTACGGCTCATTTTTTCTTCAATTTTATGTTCAATTTGATCAGCAAATCTTCTATGTGATTCAGCAATTTTTGTCTTAGAAACTCCCCCATTATTATATAATGTCATAGCCGAGAACATAATACTTTCAAAAATAAATTGTTCTTCTTCATCAAAAACAAATTCCATTGGTTTAATAAAACCAGCAGCTTTTGCAGTATACGCTAACATATATTTTAATTCTCTAGAAGACCTCATAGTTTGAATAAAATTATATAAGTATTCATATGTTTTAAATACTTCCCCTTCTCCATCACTGTTAGAATCTTCTAAATCTTCCTTTACAAGAGAAAGAATATTAACCATTAATTCTTTTGTTTTTCCTGACAAATTAGAAAGATTATCAATTGCTTCAGATGAAGTACTTCCTCCATTTTCAAAAAGACTGTTGATTCTAGATTCGACACTAATAATATAGTCTGTATCTACTCTAATTTGATCTATTTCTTCTACTGATTTAACACCTAGTAAATTAAGTAATAAAACCTTTTTATCTTTAGGCCATTTATTAATATCATCTAATTCTAGATAATTGTAAATCATTTGTCTTGATACACCTAAAAATTTTGCTAATTTAACTTTAGAAATTCCTAATTCATGTAATATTTCGTTAAGTCGTTCCATCTTTAAACCTCCATACTTTAATTTTATCATCTACGTTATAATTGTCAAGTGTAAAGGAAAAGTAAATTATAAATACCACAATTTAGTTCCATTTTTTCTGACTTCTTTAATAATTCCACCACCTAAACATTCTTCTCCATTATAAAGTACACAAGCTTGTCCAGGTGTTACAGATGCTACATTATCGTAATTTACAATAATCTCACCATTCTCTAAAAAATCTAATGTGACCTCATTATCTGGTTGACGATATCGAAATTTAGCACTACATTTTGTGATTTTTTCGTCTCCAATCCAATTTACCATTTCTAAAACACAGGAATCACTATACAAATATGACTCTTCTTCATCATCACAAACATATAGAATGTTTTGCTTTAAATCTTTTCCAACTACATAACAACGATTTTTAGTACCACCAATATTTAAACCACGACGTTGACCGATTGTATAATACATTAGACCAATATGATTTCCCATTTCTTCCTTGGTTTCTATATTGATAATTTTACCTGGAATATTTGGTAAATAATTTTGTAAAAAGGATTTAAAATTTCTCTCTCCAATAAAACAAATTCCTGTAGAATCTTTTTTATGTGCAGTAATTAATTCATAATCTTCAGCAATTTTACGAACTTGTTTTTTTTCTAAATCGCCGACTGGGAATAAGACATCTTTTAATTGTTCTTTCGATAATTGTGATAGAAAATAAGTTTGATCTTTATTGTTGTCGATTCCTCTTAATAATTTTCCATTTTGCATTCTAGCATAATGACCGGTAGCTATATAATCAGCACCTAGTTCACGAGCCTTTTTAGCAAACATATCAAATTTTATATATTTGTTACACATGATATCAGGATTAGGTGTTCTTCCTTTTTTTAATTCATCTAAAAAGTAAGTAAATACATAATCCCAGTATTCTTTTACAAAGTCAACTCGATGTAATGGAATTCCTATTTTTTTACATACTGCAAGAGCATCATTATAATCTTGTTCCTGAGGACAAATATTATTGTTTAAAGTAGGATTCCCTAATATATCATTATTTACACTGGCATCCCAATTTCGCATAAATAATCCAATTACACGATATCCTTGATTTTTTAATAAAATAGCGGCAACACTACTATCAACACCGCCACTAATACCAACTACTACTGTTTTCATTTTCTCACCTAAATCATTATATCATTTAAAAAAAAATAGGAAAATACAAAACACTCCTATTTTATTAAAAACTTCATTTTTTCAAACAAAAAGGGAATTACAAAAGTTTCATATAGAGAATAAAATAACATCATTCCAATAGAAATTAATAAAATTAATAAATAACGATTGATAATTTTTTTAACGTTAATTTCTTTCTTTTTAAATATTGAATATATTAGATTATTTGACATTTTTATGGCATATAACGCCAATAATATATATACTCCTATATTGATAATTGAAAAAGGAATAATGTATATAGTAGCACACAATAAACCTTTAAAACGATATGTTAATACAAATGAGCCAATTGAAAAACCAAGTACAAATATTTTTGAAAAAAAGAAAAATAAGACAATTGGTAAACCGATTATTGAAATACCTAATAACCAGATGAAAACAACATAACCAACATTATTCCAAATACTATTTTTTAATGTACTTATATAATCCACTTTATGATTCATGATTTGTGTCATAAAATCATTCATATATTGAGTTACCAATTGTTGATCTGTTTTCGATAAAATGGTTAAAAATAAAGATCCTGCTGTAATTGCGATTACTAACAATACAACTAAAGACGTTAAGATTTTTTTATTATTAATTGCTCCATATTTTAGTTTGTCCAATATCACTTTAATCACCTAATTAATCATATTAAAAAGGCTGTTAGATATTCCATTTTTTTCAAAATTATATTATAATAAATTCATTGAGGTGAGTTTATGAAGAAAAAAAAGAGTTTTAATACACAACGTTTTATCGCGATTATTTTATTAATTTGCATGGTTGCAATGTTTATTTCATCTTGCTTAGTTTATTTTTAATCTATCATTTTGATAGTTTTTTTATGTAGTGATGAATTAATTCCTGATGATAAAACCTGGGCTAATTTATTGATAACAAAATCAATTTCTTTTGGAGTTACCATTAGATTGTATCCAATTGGTGTTAATACTTCAAAAATTAATTGGCGAATTTCTTGCTCATTTAAGCAACCTACAATTCCTAATAAATCTTTTTTATCATTTTCTTCAATCACAACATCACTTTTTAAATAATTGACTTTATCAGAACGGATTAATCGACTGATAGGACTATCTATAAATTTTTTATGAAAGGCATAATGTTTTTGCATATATCGGATAGTATCACTAACTACACTAACAGCATCTACTACTGTAGGAATTCCTAAGGATATTACAGGAACACCAATCGTTTCTTTGCTGATTTCTTTTCTACTATTTCCTACTCCACTGCCTGGATTGATTCCAGTATTACTCATTTGAATTGTTTTATTAACTCGTTCAACAGAAGAACTTGCTAAAGCGTCAATAACAATTACAAAATCTGGTTTGATTTTTGAAACAATGCTTGTAATTAAATCTGTTGTTTCGATTCCGTTTGTACCAGTTACTCCCGGAGCAAATGAACAAACAGAACGGTATCCTTCCCCTATTTCACCTAATGAAAATAAATGCCTTGTTACCAATATTTTTTCAACTGCTAAAGGACCTAAAGAATCAGGTGTAGATTTTATGTTTCCTAGTCCGATAATTAAACAAGAATCTTCCTCTTTAATATTAGATAAATGTAATAGTTTTTTTAAATAAGTTGTAAATATTTGTATTAACTTTTCTTGATTTTCTTGATCTGTTACATCTTCAAATTCGATTGTAATATAAGTACCTGCTTTCTTATTAATTTTACTTGCCTCTTCATTGGATAATTTAACAGAAGTAACCTTAATATTATCGTGCTGATAATTTTCTTGATCAGAGAATTGGTTCTGATTTTCAATAATTAAATCTGTTCGAATAGAATATTTACTTAAATCAATTTCATGTTTCATCTATATCACCAATATTATTTTAACCGACTTATTATTTTTATTAACATTTTCCTTGCTTTTTATCATAATATTTGTTAAAATATAGGAGATTGATGACTTGGAGGTGAAATTATGCCAAATATGAAAAATGCTAAAAAAGCAGTAAAAACTTCTGAAAAAAGAAAAATTAATAACAATAATACATATAAAGCTAGTTTAAAAACTGCTATGAAAAATACAGAAAGAGCTATTCTAGCGAAAGATAAGGACAAAGCAACAGAATGTTTATCAATTGCTATTAAGAAACTTGATAAAGCTGCAGCAGCTGGTGTTGTAAAAGATAATTACGTAGCTCGTAACAAATCAAGATTAACAATTAAAGTTAATAATATGGAGTAATTTTTACTTCTTTTTTTTTAAACTTAATGTTATAATTAAAATAGGTGATCGTATGAAGAAACTAATAACTACCATAACTCTATTACTTACAATTGGATTTCTTACTATTTATTATCGAGAAATTGTTCAATTTTTAATGATACATGTTATTTATCAAGATGAAATTTTAGTGAAAGAAGCAAATCAATATGAAAAAAATAATCAATGGGAATTTGTAAAAGAAACGGATAATTTTAAACCAGAAAGTAAACAAGATATTTTAAATATTTTTTACACTGCTTTAAATCGTGGATGGGATGAATTAACTTTTTATTGCCCTGATTCATATAAAGATTGTCTAGATGATGTAAATGAAATCACATCTAATCAAAATACTCTTTCTTATGTAAATAATTTTGTTTCTACTTATAATAGTTATAATAAGATTCGTGTAAATATGAATAATTTTGGACGTGTTAATATAGAAATACAACATATTTATCAATCTTCTGATATTACTGAACTTCAAGCAAAAGTAGATGAAATTTATAATGAAATTATACAAGACGATATGACAGATAGTGATAAAGTAAAGGCAGCTCATGATTATATCATTAATCATACTGTCTATGATGAAGAACGATCAAATGAAATAAAAAGTGGTGTTGTTAGTGACAGCATTCACACTTCTAATACAGCTTATGGGCCTTTATTTATTGGAAAAGCTATTTGTGGTGGATATACAGATGCTATGGCTTTATTTTTAGATAAAATTGGATTACCTAATTTTAAAATAGCAAGTGAAAATCATATTTGGAATGTAGTTTATATAGATGGTCAATGGAAACATTTGGATCTTACTTGGGATGATCCTGTTGTGGATACTGGCGAAAATATTTTAACTCATAATTATTTTTTAATTAGTACAGATGATTTGAAAAAGAAGAATGAGGCACAACATCAATTTGATAAATCTATTTTTCAAGAGGCAAAATAAAAATGATGATAATTTCATCATTTTTTTAAATATGTTATTGCTTCTTCTAAGTTTTTGATTGGAACAATTTCTATATTATAATTGTTCTTTTTTTTCTCTTCTATTGCTTGATTATAATTTTCTCCAGCAGGAACTAAAAAGATATCCATTTTAGCTTTAACAGCGCCCCTTAGTTTATATTTTATGCCATCTATTTGCCCTACAATCCCATTACTATCTATAGTGCCTGTACCGGCTATTTTTCGCCCTTTTGATAGGTCAAAACCTGTTATGTTGTCATAGATTGCTAAAGACATCATTAGCCCACCAGAAGCTCCAAATTCTGTTTTTTTAAATTGAATTGTTATATTAGGATCTAATACTAATTCGGATACTTCTGAAACAACAATACCAATGATTTTTTTATCTTGAATATTTTGAATAGTAGCTTCTTTCTGGTATGTTTTTTTATTACGAATAATTTCTAAAGATATTTTGGAATTCACTTCTAAATTACTTAATAATTGTTGAATATCATTTTTACTTTGAATATCAATATCATTCATTTTTATAATTTGGTCCCCTACTTTTAAATTTGTCTTTGCTTCAGGATAAATATAAGTGATATATAGTTTATTATCTTTTTCTTGTATCGATATTCCCGCTGTTTGATAAGCTATTTTTATGGCGTTATGAATAGACTCTTGTAAAGATATTTTTCCTCGAAATTGCTGTTCCTCTACTGACTCTTGACTATCTATTTGTTTTTCAATATCCCAATTAGGATTGATTGAAGCAATAAAAAGATTGAAAAGAGTTGCTGGTACTTCTGATACATACGCCATATTAAAGTTGCCAGATTCTATATCTTTATTTTCTGATTCAATTCTAGATGATAAATTAATGGTTCCACCAGTTTTAGAAATTGTATATGGAAATTCAAAAGTAATCAAAAATAACAATAATAAAAAAAGTAAAATAGACAATTTATTATTTTTTAAAATATTTTTAATTTTTTTCCAAAGTTCTTTTTGCATATCATTTTCTCCTTTATAAATAATACAATTATAATATAGTTTTATGAATATTAGGGAGCGATTCTATGAAAAAAATAATTTCTTTTCTTATGATGTTGATTATTTTATATATTACATCTCAAGTATTATTAAATTCTAAGTCTGTCATAGAAACAGTTGCATTCTCTTTAAAAATTTTTAAAGAAAATGTTTTCCCATCTTTATTTCCTTTTTTAGTTTTATCTGGTTTATTAGTTAATTATGGATTTGTTGAGTTTTGCTCTGTTTTATTTTCCCCTATTATGAAACTTTTATTTAACATGAATGGTGCAGCTGCTTATGTCTTTATTATGAGTCTTATTTCGGGATTTCCAAGTAGTTCTAAATATATTAGGGATTTATATTTAAAAGGTTTGTTAAGTGTGAATGAGGCTACTAAATTATTAATGTTTACACATTTTTCTAATCCACTATTTATTTTAGGAACAGTTGGATTATTATTAAAGCAAACGAAAATAGCAATTTTAATTTTAATTTGTCATTATATTGGTAATTTAATAATTGGTATTTTAGTAAGAAATTTAATTCCTTATGAAGAAAAAAATATTACTTTAGAAAAAAATATGTCTTCTTTTGGTTGTGCTTTAAAAGATTCTATTACAAGTGCGATTGATACATTGTTATTAGTATTAGGAACGATTACTTTTTTTCTAATTTTGACAACATTACTTGCTGAAAAACTTAATTTATCAGGCATCAATCAAACAATTATGAATGGTATTTTTGAAATGACACAAGGATTAAAGTTCGCTAGTTTATTAAATACAGATTTAAGAACGAAAGCAGTTTTAATGACTATGTTTTTATCTTTTGGTGGAATTAGTGTTCATGCTCAAATTATGAGTATTATTAGTGATACTAAAATTCGTTATATGCCTTTTTTTGTTGCTAGATTACTACATGCAGCTATTTCAGGTCTATTAGTTTTTTTACTATATTCTATCATATAAAAAAGAGGAAATTCCTCTTTAACTACAAAGATCTGAGCCATCATACCATTTTTGGTCTTTAATTCTAGAACCATTTAATGTGACGTTGCTTAAAGAATAATTACAAAGATATTCTCTTGCTTCTGCCCACAATTCAACAGAGGCAGCATTACCACTTGGAGGAGCTAAAATATTACCGCTTTTTAAACCGATAGCATAATGATTTTCATCACAACCACTAGCCCAACTATTTTTGTCAGCATTATACTGTAGTCCTTCAAATACACAAGCATTTGTATATTTTGTAGGGATTAAATATGGATTATAACTATTATCACTAGTTAACACAACGCCGGATAAACTTTCTTTTTTAGCAAAGTTACTAGCTTGATACCACCATGTATAATTACTATTTAAGTCAATTTTATTTTGAACATTTCCATAATTTAACAAAAGTGAAAAGTAACCATTTTGAAAATTTTCAGTCATCATTTTAATTTGCTTTTTCTTTTGAGAATCATTTAAAGAACTATCATTATTAATCATATTGGTTTGACTTTCTATTACCTTTTTTAAATTCAAAGTAGTTCGGAAGGCTTCTAATGATGTTAGTGAACTTAGCGTATCAGAATTTTTACTTTTTATGAAAGTATTATAATCTGAGATGCTTGTCCCGTTTGTTTGATGGAATATTTTAACAAATATACCTGCTAGTTTAGAATTATCATCTGTATCTAAAGCGTATGCTAAAGAGGTGTCTACCCCACTAATTGTAACCTTCGTATTGGCAAGTTCTGTATTTGTATTAATTGTTGTAAGATTATGATTATATGTTTTTACAATATGAATTCCAAAATCATCATCTAATAATTTTGAGTATATTGGAATGCTAATGTTGAAAATAGAATCATCTGATATACTTTGGGATGTATAATCAGGCTCTTCATAGGTAAAGCTTACTTTTCCAAATTTACTAGAACTATCCAATTGTAAAGTATAATCTTTATAAGTTAAAGTTCTGTTTCCTGGATCCACTAGTAAGTTACTCTCACTGCCATCATTATATTTAAAGTTTAAACAAGAAAGCCCACAACTAGTAATACTATTAATTTGTTTAGCGTTTAAATCATCATATATTTTTTTTACCATAATTCCTTGTTTATTTAACATTGTTGTTTTAATGTCTCCACTAATATATACTTCCTTTAAAGATAAAACTAGTTGTAGTAACATAATAGAAATTGTCGCTGCTAAGCAAAAAGAAACGGCTAATTCGATTAATGTAAAACCTTTATTATTCTTCATTTTATAGCCTCCTATTCATTATGACTTACACTTAATGTAATTGTTGCATAAGTATTATCGTTATATTCAATGATTAATCGATTCTTCCCTGTTGGTTCTACAGAGTTCATTTGTAAAATAAATTTTTTAAGTTCACTATTGAATAGATTTGTATCAAATTGTGAAGTAGATAGATTATTTTGTAAGCTACTAATATTTTCACTTACATATAATATTCTTTTAGCATTGATTTCTTTTTCTATCTTACCACATAGTAAACCTAAATTTGGACAACTTGTGATATCTACATAACCACTTGTAGTATTAGCAAGTTTATTATCTACTTGATCATAACCATTTTCTAGTAAAAATTTAGAGAATTCTTTTGCATGATACAATCCAGTAATTGTATTATAACGAAAACTTGTATCGTAAGCTCTTTTAATTGTCGAAAGTTGAATAAAAAGAAAAATTAGAATTCCTAAAATAAATGTGGATACTACTAATGTTTCTAGTAGCATAAATCCTTTCTTATTCATGAAATCACCATCGCTTATATATTAAAAAGTTAAGAATTATTTGTTTGATCAGTTCCTACAGAAATAGAAGTAAACGTTGAATCATTATATTCAATGATAAGTCGCTTTCTTCCTGGAGTATTTGGAGTTAAGTTTAGAATAAACTTTCTGAATTCTGGATCAAATATAGTTTTATCATAACTATTACTATTTAAATTATTTTGTAATGTTTGAAGGTTTTCTCCAGTAAATAGTATTTTTTTAGCCTCTATTTCCCTTGTAATTGCTTTACATAATGATCCTGAATAAATACAATTGGTAATGTCAACATAGTCATTATTCACTAATTGAGTTTCTATTTTTTGATATCCATCTATCTTTAAAAAGTCAGATAATTCTTTTGCGTGATATAGTCCAGTTACTGTATTATATCGAAAACTAACATCATAAGCATTTTTAACAGAAGAAAATTCTACATATAAAAATACTAGTGTTCCTAATATAAAAGTAGAAACAATTAAAGTTTCAAGTAATACAAACCCCTTATTACTTTTTTTCATAAACTTGACTCCTTTTTATTGTATTTGCTATAAAACTATTATATAATAGTTCTAGAATAAATGCTAGTCTTTTTGTGTAAAAGGACTAAAAAGGGGATGAAAATATGTTAAAGAAATATGATTTTGACAAAATGCCTGTTGTTGAAATTGTTAATGATATTTTAGTAGATGCTAGCAAAAAAGGTGCTTCCGATATTCACTTCGATCCACATGAAAATTTTATGATGATTCGAATTAGAATTGATGGCGCACTTAGTGATTATGCTGAAATACCAAATTCTATTAAAAAGAATTTGGTAACTCGTGTCAAAATATTAGCAGGTATGAATATTACAGAATCTAGACTTCCACAAGATGGTGCGATTAAAGCTGATTTACAAGGCTATAACTTAGATCTTCGTGTTTCTTGTTTACCTACCATTAATGGTGAAAAGATTGTTGTTCGTATTTTGGACTACTCTATGAGTACTAGTGGGCTTGAAAGTTTAGGCTTTAGTGAAAAAAATTATGAAAAAATTAGTAAAATGATTAATTTACCAAATGGAATTATTTTAGTAACTGGTGCTACTGGTTCTGGTAAATCAACTACTGTATATGCCATTTTACAAAAATTAAATAAGGAAGATACTAATATTATTACAGTTGAGGATCCAATTGAAATGAATATTGAAGGAGTTAACCAAGTTCAAACAAATAGTGAAATTGGTCTTACCTTTGCTGCTGCCTTGCGTTCTATTTTACGTCAAGATCCAAATGTTATTATGATTGGAGAAATTCGTGATACAGAAACTGCTAAAATAGCCGTTAGAGCTTCTATTACTGGTCATATTGTTTTATCTACTATCCACACTAATAACTCATTAAATACAATTGAACGTTTATTAGATATGGATGTTGAAAGATATTTATTAGCAAGTGCTTTAACTGGTATTGTTTCTCAAAAATTAGCACGTCGTCTTTGTACAAAATGTCGTACAAAAAAGAAAACGAATGATTATGAAAAGCAATTATTTAAAAAAGTTTTAAATAAAGATGTTGATGAAATATGGACTACTGAAGGTTGCGAAGAATGTGGAAATGGTTATTCAGGACGTATCGCTATTCAAGAAGTACTTTTAGTAAATCAAGAAATAAAAGATGCTATTAGTAGTAGCCTTCCAAAAGAACAATTAAGACACTTAGTATATAGTGCTGATGTTACTACTCTACTTCAAGATGGTCTTGAAAAAGTTGTTGAAGGATATACAACATTTGAAGAAATATTAAAATTAATAGAATTAGATAATGATGATCCAAAAGAAAGTAAATTTGATTTACAAACAGCTTTGAAATTTACGAAGATATCACAAGAATCTAACCAAGCAACATCTACACAAAGACAGCCAGAAAGACAAGAAAATGTTACTCATGAAACTAATATAAATCCATTTAGTGAAAAAAAGGATGATTTAGCAAATGAATGGTCTATGCCTCAAGAAACTCATCACGAAGAACCTGTTCAAACAGAACAACCAAAAGAAGAAAAAAAATTAGTAGCCACTTATGCTGACGACGATGATGATGATTTAATGAATATGGAATTTTAAAAAAGAAATAGATTCAACTATTTCTTTTTTTCATCATAAGTTAAAATAAATATTTCTAGTCCAATGTTTTTATCTATTTTACCTGTTTTAATATTCATATCTAAATCACTTAATTGTTTTAAAAAATCAAATAAACTTTCTTCAGAAATATTTCTTCCTTTTTCTATGGCTTTTTCTAGAGGAAATTTTTTTTGACCTAAAATACTCATCATTTCATAAATAGAAACTCCCTGTTTTTTTAGAAGCTTTGTTTGAAGCATTAAGCGAAATTGATTTGCCAACATCACAATAATTTTAATGGGTTCTTCTCCTAATTTAATCATTTCTAGATAACTTTCTATCGCTTGTTGTTTATGATTAGAAATAATATTATCAATTAAATGAAATATATTCGTATCGATTACTTTTGTTGTTAAATTTAAAATATCTTCCTTTGTTACTTCTAAATCATCATTTTTATAGACTTTAATTTTCTCTATTTCTTGATCTAATAATGATAAATTGTCCCCTACTCGTTCTATTAATAAATCAATTTCAGAATTATTGATTTGATAATTTTCAAATAAATCTTTAACAATTGAATTTAGGTTGTTAGTATCTAATTTCATAACAGTTCCTAATTCACTTGCTAAAGTAACTATTTTTTTTCTACTATCTAGTTTGTCAGAAATTACTGTAAAAATAATAATATTGTTATGATTTTTTTCTTTTAAATAATTTTCTAAATATTTGGTATCTTGTGTTTTTTTAGAGGCACCAGTGAAAATATAACTATTTTCAATAATGATAATTCTCTGATTAGAAAATAAAGAAATGGTTGAAGCATCCTCTAATATTGATTTTAAATCATCTTCCTCTAAATTATAGTAATTAATATCATATTGCTCTATTTTATTTTTTAAAATTATTTTTTGAATTTCTCTTTTTAATAAAAATTCTTCTGTTCCATATAATACATAAGTCATATTATCACACTCTTTTTCATTATATCATAAATTATCTTTGTCTTGTATTTTTTCTTAAAATAAGTTACTATTTTAGGGAGGGATTAATATGAATGAAAAACAATTAATTGAATACTATAATAAATTTAATGAAGATAAAAGATTAAATTCGAGACATGGACAAGTTGAGTTCATTACAACCTTAAGGTATATTCATGAATTTATCAAAGATGTTGAGTCGCCAAAAATTATTGAAGTTGGAGCCGGATGCGGAAGATACTCTATTACTTTAGCAAATGAAGGATATAATGTTACTGCTGTTGAATTAGTAAAACATAATTTAAGAGTGATTGAAAAAAATAGTAAATTAGTAAAAACTTATCAAGGAAATGCTATTGATTTATCAGCTTTTCAAGATGAATCATTTGATCTTGTATTACTATTAGGTCCTATGTATCATTTATGTAATGAAGAAGATAAAATTAAAGCTTTAAATGAAGCAAAACGTATTGTAAAAAGAAATGGTATTATTATGGTAGCATATTGTATGAATGATTATGCAGTATTAACTTATGCTTTTAAAGAAAATCATATTTTGGAATGTATTGATCATCATATGTTAAGTGAAGACTTTCATTGCTTAGAAAAAGCAACAGATTTATATAGTTATGTAAGATTAGATGATATTACTCGATTCAATCAATTGAGCAACTTAAAGCGAATTAAAATTATTACACCAGATGGCCCTTCCAATTACATTCGACAAATTTTAAATAAAATGAGTGAAGAAGAATTTCAAATTTATTTAAAGTACCATCTTTCTACGTGTGAAAGACAAGATATGATAGGTGCTGCTGCACATACGTTAGATATTTTAAAAAAATGTGATTAATCACATTTTTTTATTTCAAAATAGAATGTTGTTCCTGAGTCTTTTTTAGAATGAACTCCATAAGAAAGTTGATGCATAATAAAAATATTTTTTACAATAGAAAGTCCCAAACCTGTTCCTACAACATTTCTTTTATGTTTTTTATCAATACGATAATATTTATCCCAAATAAGTTTTAATTCTTTCTCATCCATTCCAGGTCCGTGGTCGCTGATTTCAATATGATAATGATCTTTTTGCTCTGTTAATAATACAATTACTTTTTTATCTTTTCCTACATAGTTTGTAGCATTTCCAATTAAGTTATAAATAACTTGCTCTATTTTTCTTTTATCTGCTTTTACCATTGCTTTAGAAACACCTTTGTATTCAAAATGATAACCTTCTGTTTCTTCTAAATAAGAGAATCTATCCACTACAGTATTGATTAATTCATTTAAATCAAATATTTCAGACTTTAATTCTATTACATTTGATTGCATTTTAGAAAGTTCTAACATGTCATTTACTAATAAGTTTAGTCGATCTGTTTCTTCAATAATTGTATTTAAATTATTATTTCTTTTTTCTTCATCTGAATAAGTTAAATCACGAACCATTTCAGCATATGCTTTAATCATGGTAAGTGGTGTTTTTAAATCATGGGAAACATTAGCCATTAATTCTCTTCTTAATTCATCTGTTTTTGATAATTCTTTATTAGCAGCATTTAATGTAGTCGCTAAAGAATTTAACTCATCAATATCCGTCGTTGTATCATAATTAATATTATGATCACCTTTTGCCATTTTTTTTGCGACTTCATTTAGATTAATGATTGGTTTCGATATTTTTTTAGATACATAATAAGATATTAAGAATGATAATAAAAATACAACAATTGTTACATAAACCATTTGACTAGCTAAAATATTAATTGTAGAATTTAAAGGTTCTAGAGAAGCATTTACAATCACATAATAATTGTCATCTAATTTTAAACCATACATAATAATTTTATTGTTAAATCGAGAATTAATTAGTTTATAAATTTTCTTTTCTTTATTGCTTTGAATAATTTCTTTTTTATATTTTAGATAATTAATATCTTTCGATTGTTGGCCTACACAGCCGATATTAACTGTATTAGAAGAATAAAATTCATCATTATTATAAATTAGTTCTATACAAACGTTTTCTTTATAAGCAATAGAAGTTAGTGTATCTTCAAATTCGTCCGTTTCATATGAATCTGCTATTTTATTAGCAATCTCCCCTATTTCATTTGTTTTAACCCATTCATAGTAAGAGTTTAAAAAGATAATTTGAAAAAACCATAAAAAGGATAATATTGCCACCGAAAAGATAATTAAATATACCCATATTTTGTTTCTTAAGGTTCCTAGCCTTATTTTTTTAAACTTCAAATTTATAACCTACAGCTCTAACAGTAACTATTAAGTCTCTATATTTTCCTAAATTATTACGTAACATTTTAATATGGGTATCAATTGTTCGATCGTCACCATAGAAATCATATCCCCAAATATTACTTAAGAGTTGTTCTCTTGATAATGCAATATTTTGATTATTTACGAAATATACTAACAAGTCATATTCTTTAGGTGTCAATTTCAAAGGCTCATTATTAATTTTTACAGTATGAGCTTTATAATCAATGACAAGATTTTGATAAATAAATTGATTTTCTTCTTCACCATTTACTCTTTTCATAACAGCTTTGATACGAGCAATTAGTTCTTTTGGACTAAATGGTTTTGTGACATAATCATCGATTCCTACATCAAATCCTAATAATTTATCATATTCTTCGCCTCTTGCCGATAAGACAATTACAGGAATATCTTTTATTTTTTTGATTTCTTTACATGCACTAAAACCATCTAATTTAGGCATCATAATATCCATGATAATTAAATCAATATCAGAATTAAATTTTACTTTATCAATTGCTTCATATCCATTGGTTGCTTCTATATAAGAATATCCTTCATTTTTTAAATATTCTTCAATAACATTTCTAATCATTTCTTCATCGTCTACTACTAAAATCTTCATTTCATCACTTCCTTGTATTTTATTTTATTAAATATTTATGTATTTTTTGTGAAAACTTATTTTAATCCACTAGAATATTCTATTGTATTATCATTTTGATACCAAATAGCTTCTACATTTTTTAAAGTTTCTACATAAGTTTTTCCATCTTCTACTGGCATGAAAAAGAGGATTGTAGCAATAGCGTCAGCTTCTTTTGTATCATCTGTAATCACTGTAACACTCTTCATATAATTAGCTGGAAATAAAGTATTAGGATCAATGATATTATGATATCTAGTATTTTGATATTCATAATATTTTTCGAAATTTCCTTTTGTAGCAATAGTTTTCTTTTTTGACGAAATAATTTTAAAGACATTTGTTTGTGAGTTAGGATCTTGTAACGCTATTTGAAAGTTATCTTTATGATATGAATTTCCTAAGGTAATGGAATTTAAAGCATGAATGGAATAATATTCTATCTTCATAGATTCTAAATATTCTTTTATAATGCTTGCTACATAACTTTTTACAATTAAGCTTAAATCAATATTAACATAATTATTTAAAATTTTGTTATTTTCTATTAATACAATGTTTTTAATTGTTTGATTATGAACTATTTTTAATTCTTCAGTTGTAGGGATTCCATTTTTATTTTCTAAGTAACTATTCCATAAATCAGTAACATTTCCTAAACTAATATCAACTTTTCCATTTGTTGTTTCATATAAATCAACTCCATAGGATATTAAATCATATAGTTCTTTATCTAATGTTAAATATTCTTCTTTTAAGAAATTATGACGGATATAATAAAGGTTATTAATTCCTTCATATTCTTTTTTTGTGTCAGTTAATTGATCATATTTTTGATATATTTTTTTTATTTGATTTTCAATTCTCTTAGCGAAAGAAGAATCTTTTGTATGGTATTTTACAATAATATTTGTATCAAAAGCATTTATTGTTACTTGATATTGTTTCAATCTGAATTGATTATAGAGTGTTAAAATAATGAGCCCTACTATCAAAATGATAAGATTTATAATACCTATTTTTTTCAATACTATCACCTCTTATATTTTAACATAAGTTACTTATTATGGTAAATAAAAACTAAAGAATAAATCTTTAGTTTAAAATAGATTTTGAGATAGTTATAACTGGACGTATACCATAGTAACTATATCTAGCCGCTTCATTATAATCCAAGGTTCCAGTTCTATGAACACTTCGTGCATAAGTAGAATCCTTTAAACTGTTCGTCCAATATCCTTTATTATCAGAATAAATAGTATCCTCCACATTACATCCATAATTCTTACAACCAATTGTATAGTCAAACAACCAAGCATATTTACTAGTTCCTTGAGTCTTAGAACAATAATTTGTACTATCCTGTTGATTTGTATCCAAACAATACCACTCACTTGTACTTGTCCAATTAGTATTTCCTGTTATCTTAACAACCTCTTCAGCAGTAATTAATCTAGCTTTTAGACTACTATCCCAACTTGTTATATCTGTTGTTATTTGTGTCTTACTTTCTGACCATGATGATACGGTTGCGGTTGTATTATGATCTAATATCATTGTATAATTTGTTCCATCATCACTATAAGCATACCATTTCATACAACCTTCTTTTGTTCCAGTTGTACTAACGCTATTAGAAGCATCACAATATTTTGTTAAATCCGTTGGATCTAAATAAACAATTGCTTTATAGGTATCACTTTCTTTTCCCAATTCTTGGGTTGGTCCTGTTTTTGTAACTTCTTCATCAGATTTTGCTGGTTCATCACCTTTTACTGTTTCACTACCTTTTGTTATAACATACTTTCCTATTACAAAGGAATAATTAGTTACCATTCCTTTTTCTATTTTTAACCATCCTTTTGTTGGAGCTTCTCCTTTTACAGTAATATCAGTCATTGGAACATTATAAGTTCCATCATTAATTAAATTTTCATTCTTCACTTGATTAATTGCTACTTGTTTTTCTACAGCATCAATATATCCCAAAGCAGATTGTTCAGAAGCTCCTTTTCTTGCTTTTTCGATGACTCCTAATATGGTTGGTGTAGCTATTAAAGCGATAATTGCTAGTATTACTATGACTGCTAGTAATTCTATTAGTGTAAATCCTGTTTTCTTCATCACTTATCATCTCCTATTGTATTTCCTATTGTATTTACATAATATCATATTTTTGGTTTTATTGTAAACTTTAATCTTACATTCCTTATAAAAAAGAATCATTTCGATTCTCCTAATAAACTTTTATAAACTTCTATTAATTGTTTTCCAACCTTTTTAGTATCTTTTTGAATAGCCACTTGATATCCATATTCTTCTAAAGAAGGCAATTTTTTTTCTAATATATTTTTAATTTTTTCTTCAAATTCTTCAATTGTTTTTGCTTTATAAACAGCCTTATTTTCTTCATATTCTTCAAAAACAGGAATGTCTCTTACTAACGTTGGAATTCTTTCTACTAAAGCTTCTAAAATAGGAATTCCTTCAGTTTCTTCCAGTGTTGGAAATAAATATAAATCACAACTACTATAAGCTTTTCTTAACTCTTCTTGTTCTACATATCCGGCAAATTTTAAATTATCTAATTTTGTTTCTACAGCCACCTTAATTTCTTTTGGAACTAGTTTTAAATCTAAATAACCAAACCAAATAAATTTGTATTCTGGCATTCTTTTAGCAAGTTCTACAAAATCTAAAATACCTTTTCTTTTTAGATATAATCCCACACCCATGATAACTTTATCATGATCTTGATAATGATATTTTTTTCTAAATTCATTTCTATAAGATTCATTTCTTTCAAAGAATGGTACATGAATTCCATTCGATATTGCATAAATAGGACGATTTAAATGATAGTCTTCTAATAATCCTTTAGAATATTCTGTGGGTGTAATAATGACATCACCTAAACGATAACATTTTGATATCCACCATTTAAAAATAGGAGCAACAACATTGCTAAATTTAAAACTGTTCATAAAATCTTCTTTGGTAGAATGTGCATGGTATACAATCTTTTTTCCCATTTTTTTTGCTTTTTTAGCAAGAAAATAACTTTTTAATAAATACCAATTAATATGAACAATATCGCATTCTTTTAAATCTTTAGGGTCTAAAGAATATTCGATATGATTTTCTTCTAAGGCATTAATTTGATGTTGAACGGCTTTTCCAAGACCCGATTTTCCAACCTTTTTTAGTCCTTCTGTATATAATAAAACTTTCATTTAACCACCAACTTCATTATATCATATATTTACTAAAATAACATCTGTTCCTATTTTTTTAATCTGATTCCATTTTACTTCTATTTCAGAAGCATTGGAAAACATATTTAACATTTTTGTTCTTTGAACAATTAAAGATTTCATATTACCTTGTTCATCTATCACAACATCTATAATTTTTCCTATTTTTTTTCCATCTTCTACATTCACAATATCTTTATCTTGTAAATCGGATAAACGCATAAAACCACCTATTTCAGTATATTCTTATAACATTAATTTTTTGATATTTTCAATTCCACTTTTTTCTAATCGTGAAATTTGAGCTTGAGAAATTCCTATTTCTTCTGCTAATTCAAGCTGTGTTTTCCCGATAATATATCGTTCTAATAAAATATATTTTTCTTTTTCTTTTAATTGATTTAAAGCATCTTTTAAAGCAATTTTAGTATCATTATCATATTTATCTTTTTTATCTTCTAACTGATCAGATAGATAAATAGTATCTCCTCCATCATTATAAATTGGTTCAAACATACTGATTGTATCTTTCATAGAGTCAATGGCGTCTCTTACCTCTATTTCTGATAATTCTAATTTTTTAGAAATTTCTCTAACGGATGGTTCTCTTCCTAATTCATTTGTTAATTCTTCTTTGGCTTTTAACGCTTTATAAGCAATATCTTTTGTACTCCTTGAAATTCGAATACTACTATTATCCCTTAAGTATCTTCTAATTTCTCCCAATATCATAGGAACAGCATAAGTAGAGAATTTTACCTCATGAGATAAATCGAAATTATCAATTGCTTTAATTAATCCTATACATCCTACTTGAAATAAATCATCCATATTATCTGTTCTATTGTTGTATTTTTTTAAAATGGATAATACTAACTTCAAATTACCATTAATTAATTCTTCTTTAGCAAAATTATCTCCTTGTTGGTATTTTTGAAATAATTCTACCATTTCTTCATTGGTTAAAACTTTAATATTCGCAGTGTTCACGTTCGCAATTTCTACCTTGTGACGTGCCATATAAAATCTCCTTTCATCCCTATAATGGTATCAAAGTGACTTTTTATTCATTGAAAATAAAAACTACTGATTTTATTTCAGTAGTTTCGTATTATTATTTTAAAAAATTGTCTACAGCTTGTTTGATTTTATCTAATTCATAACCATAGGCTTGACAAGTATTCCATCCACATGCTTGTGCTGCCATAATATTATCTTCATCATCATCAATAAATAATATATCTTGAGGATTGATTTCTAAATCATTTTGAACATATTCGTAAATTTCTTTATTTGGTTTTCTCATACCTATTTCAAACGATAAATAGACCTTATCAAATTTACTTAAATTATACTGTTTATTAATTCTTACTTTATCAAATGCCATTAAATTAGATAGTATAGCAATATTACATTTCTTCTTTAAAGAATGAACATACTCCACTACATTTTTATAATATGGAACGCTTTCAAACTCTTTTTCATACGTCCTTTTAAATTCTTCAAAAGGAACGTCAATGTTCATATTTTTTTGAATTAAATAAACCCAATCTTTAATATCACTTTCACAATTTGTAGCACCAATAGAAATATTTTTTGTTGTTTTATTTACCCATTTATTTAAAATTTCTTCATCTGATAATGTATCATTATATTTTTTTATCATTCGAATTCGAGCTTGTTTTAAATCTTTTAAATTATCTTCATGGCTTTCAACAACACCACCCCAATCAAAAATTACAAATTTATTCATTTTGTTATACCTTTTCTTTGCGGTTTTGATTGTTTATGAATAGCCTGTAGTAATTTTTCTTCATCCTGTTTGCTGATTTGACATTCTAATGAAATATTATTTTTTTCTAATAAATCTGAAATCTCTTGATAACCTCTTAATCCAATTCCACGCATTGTGGCAACTTGTTTTTGCCTTAATTCAATCAAGTCGAATACGTAAGGAGTTCCTCTATTTTTCTTTTTTGATATAATTTTGCTAACACCACTGATTAAATAAGAATCATTTATAAATTCTGAAAGTGGTCGTGTTAACAATTCTAAGTTTTTTTCAATTATAGGGTTATCAAAATTAATTGTTTCATCTAATAAAGAATTGATATAGTTTTTTAATTCTTTTAATTCTTCTATACTACAATCTTGTTGAATAGTTTGATATATTTTTTCTTTTGTTTCTTGATTCATAAATTCTCCTAATAAATTCCTTCTGTTTCTATATTTTCTAAAGCTTTTTTTAATTTTGGATAAGTATCTACCATGGTATATTTTTGAGGTGCTGTAAATCCATACTTTGACTTTAATTCCGTTAAGGAAATTGGTTTTTTTAATCGTTTTAGATGAAGGATTGGATAAGCATATTTCTTTTCATCGGTTCGGTTAAATACATCATTTCCATATCCATTTTCTTCTATTTGAGTAGGACTCATAACAGGAGTTCCAACTTCCATAATATATTTTAAACAAGAATTCTCAGATTCATAAACAAACATTGTTTTTAAATCTTTTATGAAATACTTTCTAAATTCATAATTTTTTTGTTTTGTTTCAATTAAATGTGTAAATTCAGGTTTTATACTAATATAAACCTCTTTCATATAATCACCTTCTTTATTATACTATATTTTCAATCAAAAAAGTAAGATTTCTCTTACTTAAAGATATTTTTTAATCTTATCAAAACTTGAATTATCTTCTAGATTTGTCTTAGATAAAGCTTCAAATAATTGTTTTTGTTCTCTTGATAATTTTTTAGGTGTTTCAATATCTAAAATAACATACATATCGCCCTTACGACCTGTATTTACATCTGCCACACCTTTTCCTTTTAGACGATGTTTATCGTTTGCTTTAGACCCAGCTGGTATTGTTAAAGTAACTGTTCCATATAATGTTGGAACATCCTTTTTAGCTCCCAATACTGCATCTGTAATACTAATTGGTAATACTAAATAAATATCGTTTTCGTTTCTTTGAAATAATGGATGACTTTTAATGGAAAATTCTAAATAAACATCTCCGTTAGGTCCACCATTTAATCCAGCTTCTCCTTTTCCTGCTAAACGTAAACGATTTCCATCATCTACACCAGCTGGTATTTTCACATCTATTGATTTACTAGAACGTATTCTACCAGTACCACGGCATTTAGAACATTTACTTTCAAAAGTAACACCTTTACCGCCACAAGTAGAACAAGTAGTATTTGTCATAAAGGTTCCAAATAACGTACTTTGTTGTCTAGATTCTTGACCAGAGCCATGGCAAGTAGGACAAGTTTTTTCTCCTGTTCCACCTTTACCACCGCAAGCTTCACATTTATCATTAATGTCTAAATGAATTGCTTTTGTGCATCCAAATATAGCTTCTTCAAAGGTTAAATTGATTTTCATTAATGAATCGTTACCTTTTCTAGCTCTAGAGCCTCTAGAAGAAGATCTAGAACCAAAACCAAAGCCTGATCCAAATAAGTCACCAAAGATATCTGAAAAGTCAAAATCTCCAAAATCAAAGCCACCTTGTGCTCCACCATATCCGTTATTTTGAAAAGCAGCATGACCAAATTGATCATATTGTTTTCTTTTTGATTCATCTGATAATACAGCATAAGCTTCTTGTGCTTCTTTAAATTTTTCGGCAGCATCAGGTTCTTTAGAAACATCAGGATGATATTTTTTTGCTAGTTTACGAAATGCTGATTTTATTTCATCTTGACTTGCTGTTTTAGAAACTCCTAAAACTTCGTAATAATCACGTTTATTCATACAATTTACTCCTTTCATTAGATATTAAATCAACTTTTTTAACTCTTGTAGTTTTTGTTCAAACATATCTAATGCTTTTTGAATTGGTTCTTCACTTGTCATATCAACCCCACAATTTTTCAAAATTTCTAATGGGTAGTTAGAACCTCCACTTTTTAAGAATGTTAAGTATCTATCTACTGCTCCATCCACATGATTTAAAATATCACTTGCAAAAGCAATCGCAGCAGATATTCCTGTAGCATATTTATAAACATAGAAAGAGGTATAGAAATGAGGAATTCTTTCCCATTCGTATCGTATTTCTTCATCACTAATCATATTTGGCCCAAAATATAATTTATTTAATTCATAATAAGTATTGCTGAATTCTTCCTCTGTTAAAGGAATGCCAGCTTGATATTTATCATGAATTTTCATTTCAAATTCAGCAAACATCGTTTGACGATATAAAGTTCCTTTAATTTTATCTAAAAATTCATTTAAATATAACATTTTTTCTGATTTTGACTGGGCGTTTTTATATAAATAATCATTCAATAAAATCTCATTAACTGTAGAAGCAATTTCAGCTAAGAAGATAGGATAATTATGATATAAATATTCTTGGTTTTGATTAGAATAATAAGAATGCATAGAATGTCCTAATTCATGAGCCATAGTACTTACAGAATCTACAGTATCATTATAGTTCAATAATAAATAAGGATAAGAATCATAAGTCCCCCAACTGTAAGCACCAGATTTTTTACCTGTATTTGGATAAATATCAATCCAACGTTCTTCAAAAGCTTTATTTAGATCTTTTAAATAGGTTTCTCCAAGTGGTTTTAAGGCATCAAAGACAATTTGTTTTCCTTCTTCAAAAGGAATGGGCTTTGCCTCTTCTTCACAAAGATCAACATATACATCATACATATGTAATTCATCAACACCCAAGATCTGTTTTCTAAGGTCAACATATTGATACATCTTGTCTAAATTTTTATGGACTGTTTGAATTAAACACTCGTAGACTGATATATCAATATTATCACTATATAAGCTTTCTTTTAAAGGAGAATCAAATTTTCTCATTTCACTACTAAAGAAATCTTCTTTGATCTGTCCTTTATAAGTCGCAGCAACGGTATTTTTTAAATTTTTCCAATATTCATACATACTATCGAAAGCTTCTTTACGAACTTCACGATTTTTACTATTCATATATTTATTATAGTTGCTGTTATTTAGCTCGACTAAGTTTCCTTGTTCATCATGAATTGGTCTTAAATGAATATCTGAGTTATCTAAGTTATAGAATACTTCATCACCAGTTCCCATAGCATTAGAAGCTTTTGCAATTAATTCTTCTTCTCTAGTGCTCAAGACATGATCTTGATAACGAAAACTCTTTTCTAAGTCAAACTGATATTCTTTTAAACTAGTGTCTTGTTCTATCATCTTTAATACTTCATCATAAGAAGTAGCCATCATTTCAGGACTAATAAAAGACAACTCTGCTCCTAAATCTTCTACTAATTTATCAATTTTCATTTTGAATGCTTGATGATTAGAATTCGTTGTATCTTCATCACAAAGCATATGTGAATAAGTATACAAATTAGATAACACTTTATCATAATTGATATATACTTGATAAAATTTCTTTAACGTTTCGCTACTTTCCATTATTTTTCCTTTAAAAGAAAGTAAATCTTTATGATATTGTTTTAATTGTTCAATATCTTTATTTACAGCTTCTTCATTTTGATACATTGCTTTTAAATTCCATTTTGCTTGTTCTTCTACTTCACTTCTTATTCTTTCTTGTTTCATTGTTTCTCCTTTTTATAGGGATAAAGTTCTAGCATAAACTAGAACTTCTCCAATTATTTTTCTTCGTATTCTGCATCAATTACGTCGTCTTTTTTATCATCAGATTTTGTTTCTTCGGTTGTATCAGCACTTTGATTTGCTTTAGCAGCTTCTTCATAAACTTTTGTAGCAAATGCCATTGCTGTTTGTTGTAAAGCTTCTTTCTTTGTCTTAATATCATCTAAATTATTAGATTCTAAGGCATCTTTTAATTCTTTGATTTCTTTTTCAGCTTTTTCTTTATCAGAAGCACTTACTTTATCGCCTAAATCTTTTAGGGATTTTTCCGTTTGATTTACTAATTGTTCTGCTTCATTTTTTAAATCAGCTTCTTCTTTACGTTTTTGATCTGCTTCACGATTAGCTTCTGCTTCTTTTACCATCTTATTGATTTCATCTTCACTTAAGTTTGTAGATGAAGTAATTGTGATAGATTGTTCTTTTCCAGTTCCTAAATCTTTTGCTTTAACATTTACAATACCATTGGCATCGATATCAAATGTTACTTCAATTTGAGGTACTCCTCTTGGAGCAGCAGGAATATTGTTAAGTTGGAAACGACCTAAAGTTTTGTTATCGCTGGCCATTGGTCTTTCACCTTGTAGAATATGAATATCTACAGCTGGTTGATTATCTACAGCAGTTGAGAATACTTGTGATTTACTTGTTGGAATTGTTGTATTTCTTGGAATTAATACTGTACAAACATTTCCCATTGTTTCAATAGGCTGTGATATATGAGTATCATCTAGAAGTACGATATCTTCTAGTTCTCCTGTTAATACACCACCTTGAATAGCAGCACCCATAGCAACAACTTCATCAGGGTTTACTCCTTTTGATGGTTCTTTTCCTAATTCATTTTTGATTAAATCTACTACTTTTGGAATACGAGTAGATCCACCAACTAATAAGATCTTATCAATATCATTCTTTGTTAAATTAGCATCTTTTAAAGCTTTTCTAACTGGTTCTAGAGTAGAATCTAATAAATCAGAAATTAAGTCTTCAAATTTTGCTCTTGTTAAGTTAACAGATAAATGAAGTGGTCCATTTTCAGATTGTGTAATAAATGGAATAGATACTTCTGTAGAAGTCATACCACTAAGGTCTTTCTTTGCTTTTTCAGCAGCATCTTTTACACGTTGCATAGCCATTTTATCACTTGTTAAGTCAATACCATTTTCTTTCTTGAATTCACCAACTAAGTAGTCCATAATTCTTTGATCGAAATCATCTCCACCAAGATGGTTATTACCACTTGTTGATAATACTTCAAATACACCATCACCAAGTTCAAGGATAGATACATCGAATGTACCTCCACCTAAGTCGTAAACAAGAACTTTTTCATTTTTATCTTGTTTATCAAGACCGTAAGCTAAAGCTGCAGCAGTTGGTTCGTTAATAATTCTTTCTACTTCTAATCCGGCAATCTTACCAGCATCTTTTGTAGCTTGTCTTTGAGCATCATTGAAGTAAGCAGGAACTGTAATAACAGCTTTTGTTACTTTTTCTCCTAGATAAGCCTCTGCAGTATTTTTTAAATCTGTTAAAATCATAGCAGAAATTTCTTGTGCAGTATAATCTTTTCCATTAACATGTACTTTTTCAGCAGTACCCATTTTTCTTTTAATAGAATATACTACATCTGGATTTGTAATCATTTGGTTTTTAGCTTTAATACCAACGATTGTTTCTCCATTTTTAAAGGCAACTACGGAAGGAGTTGTTCTACTTCCTTCTGGGTTAGCAATTACTTTTGCTTCTCCACCTTCATATACAGCGACACAACTATTTGTTGTACCTAAATCAATACCTATTGTTTTACTCATATATATCACCTTTCTTTATTCACTAACTTTTACCATAGCAGGTCTAATAACTTTGTCTTTTAATAGGTAGCCTTTTCTTAAGACTTCAATTACTGTACCTGGTTCTAAATCATCACGTTTTTCTGTTAATACAGCTTGATGATAAGTTGGATCAAATGGTTTATTATTTCCATCAATGGCTTTTACATCAAAACGATTTAAAATTGTCACTAAATTAGAATAAATCATTTTAAATCCAGCAAGGAATTTTGATACCTCATCTTCTAAGTTATCATCATCCATTTTAATCGCACTTTCAAAATTGTCGATAATAGGAAGCATTTCAACAATCATATCTTCGTTGCAGAATTTTAACATCCTAGCAATTTCTTCTTCTTTTCTTTTACGATAATTGATTGTTTCTGCTTTATCGCGAAGTGCTTTATCTTGTAATTCTTTAATTTCTTTTTCTAACTCTTTTATTTTTTCATCATGTTTATGTTCTTCATGCTTATGTTCTTTTTCGTGATGTTTGTTGCATTCACATTTTTCTTGATTCATTTCGTGACACTCACACTTTTCACTTTTTTCTTCATGACAATTACAGTGTTCATGATGTTTATGTTCTTTATTATGATGCTCACATTCATGATGTTCTTTATTATATTTTTTTTCTTTTTCTTCCATTGTTTCACCTACTTGTCGTTTTCAATATTTTCTTTAATAAAATTAAGAAGGGTTGTAACTCTACCATATTCCATTCTCTTAGGGCCGATTAAAGCAATTGTTCCTTCTTCTCCCTCAATAGAATATTTTGTTTTTATAATGGCAACATCATCATCAAATTCTGACTCACTACCAATATAAACATTGATTCCACTTTCATCTTCTTTAATTTTACTGATAAATTCTTTGTCTTCAAACTTATTTAAAATAGATCTAATCTTATCAACATTATTAAATTCTGGTTGATTTAAGATATTGCTTGGTTTATTTACTTTAATATCACTATCTTCTTTAAATTCTGTAAATACATTATATAAAGCATCATATAGAGCTCTTTGTTGTTTGATACTATCAGCTATTTTAGGCTTTACTTCTACTTCTAATTTTAAACTGACTTCATCAATTGGTGTTCCTACAATAAATTTATTAATTAAATCAACAGTTTGTTTAATTTCAGTAGGAGATATTTTTTCTTCCAATGATAAGTTCTTACTTTCTACATGTCCTTTATCTGTAACAACAATAGCCACTAAATCAGAACCATTAATAGGAATAACTTCTACTTTACTAATTTTATTTTCATTAGAAGATTTTCCTAAAATGATAGCTGTATAATTAGTAAGTTCTGATACAATTTCCATACTTTTTACAATGGCATCATTTAAATTTAAAGATTTGTTTTTAAATATAGTTTGAAGAGTTAATACATCTTCTCCAGTTAATTCTTTTGGTTGCATAATATAATCGACATAATAACGATATCCTTTTTCACTAGGCACTCTTCCAGATGAGGTGTGTGTTTTTTCTAAAAGTCCTAGTTCTTCTAGATTGCTCATTTCACTTCTTACAGTTGCACTAGAGCAATTCAAAGTGTCACACAACGATTTTGAGCTAACTGGTTTTGCTGTTTTTATGTACTCTTCTATGATTAGTTTTAATAATTCACTTTGTCTATTAGTTAACACGTCATCACCTCATTTAGCACTCCTATCTCACTTGTGCTACACTCATTATACTAGTATATGTTAGCATTGTCAATATATGAGTGCTAAAAAATAGTTTTTGTTGTTTTATTTTTTATTTATTAAAAAAATATTGAAATTAATCAATATCTTTTTAACGTTAATAAATTTCAAACTCAAAAATAATATAGCAATTTTATTGATAGATTACTGTATCAATCATATAATAACCAGCATTTAAAATATCTACAGTACGAACGACAGATTCATTTTGATTTACATTACCCATCCTTGATCCTGATGCATCAGTTCGAATTATACCAAAAAAATAAGAAGTGGATGGAGCACAATCACTATCTAAAGCAAATAAAGAACTTCCTGCTGATATTGCATTATTTACTTTAAATGGAACAAATAATTGAATTTTATTGCCACTTTTATGAATGGACCAACTGATTATATTAATATTTGAATTAGTATTCGTCCAACCTTTTGTTTTCACATTTGTTAAATTATTAATAACTTTGTTTTGATCGATTAATATTTTACTAATACTACCCTTGCTAATACTACTTAAATCTTCTGTTCCTACTTTATTCCATATACTTGTTACATCACTTTCATGCTTTGTTTGTAATGTTGCTATATTACTTGTATTTTGATTAGATTGTTGTACTTGTGTTTTTAACTGTTTTAC
>ENA-ORIC01000889-ORIC01000889.1-human-gut-metagenome-genome-assembly--contig:-NODE-889-length-33255-cov-3.742842_pt1 | contig 33255 bp, 20 predicted proteins | sample MGYA00243023_ERZ508732 | MGnify/ENA primary metagenome ERZ508732 (study PRJEB26277, sample SAMN04329767) | human gut metagenome | biome: human-associated habitat | host: Homo sapiens | place: USA... | reverse complement strand
AAATGTACGTCAAAATGCGGGGCTTCCAAAAAACCACGACCCTATTCCGCAAAACCGCCGCAAAACCATGTTAATTTATAAAATAAAAAGCGGCGTTCCGCCGTAAAAACGACCGTCGGAACGCCGCCGAAAAAAATATTATTTACTTACAAGGGCATACTATACCCATTTTATGACAGGTGGTAGGTGTCATCATGACAGGGGAATGTGAACGTACCCAAGGGAACGATTAAAAGCAGAGAAAGTAAAGGTTAGCTTGTCTTGTATGATTTATATGCTTTAATAAATCAATTGTAAAAATCGAAAAATTTCACAAAAATTAAATTTATGGAATGGATTAGCAAAAAATATAAGTTAAAATATTTTATGGTTGCTTTTTAATGAAGCCTTTTTTGTGTTTTATACTGTTTCATTGCTGCCGAAGGGGGAATACTGTTATATTTTTTATACACTTGCGAAAAATAATATGGTGACATAAATCCGCACATCGTTGCGATTTCCTGGATCGAATAGTTGCAAGTTTGCATCAGTTCCGTGGCGGCGGAAAGGCGGCGGTTTGTGATATAATGCCCTAAATCGACGCCTGCTTCCTGCTTGAAAATTCGGGAAAGATATTTCGGGGCAATTCCGATTTCGCGGCTGACGCGCAAAACGGTGAGCATGGGATCATTATAATGGTCCTGCACATACTGCATCGCCGTGTTTACGTGTACTACCGCCTTTGAAGAATTGTTTTCCGGCAGCGAAACTTGTTCAAGGATTAAATCCATAATTGTGTAGAATGCGGAAAGGGCGATTACGTCGGAACGGGAAATATTGTTTTTGCATTTGCCCGGTGTTTTTGCGAACAGGTTTCTGAGCTTATCGTTCGGGGCGAGTTGTAAAAATAAATTCGAGCTATTGATTCCGATTCTGTGCAGTATTTTTTTTACTTTCGCTCCATCGCAGACAAACCAGGCAAGCGTGTAAGGATCTTCGCCGTCTTGCACGATCGTGGAATTGCTGTTTGGATATGTAACGAAGAGCATATCCGGTTTCAGTCGAGTCTTCACGCCATTGTAGGTGGCTGTACCGTAACCCTTTAAAATATAGCGGATTGTATAATAAGCGAAATCTCGTTGAGAAGATACCAAAGAGTGCGGGTGGTTTTTTTCAACGCTGAAACTAACGATGTTTACGTCTTGAAAATCGGAAATTTTGATAGGACAACGGATGCCCTTATTTTTATTCATTCCCGTTTTTTCGATTGTATTTGCTAAAATTTGCATTTTTTCACCTTATCCGAAATCGCGGCGGTTTATTTTAAATCCGCTTGTTTTTAGTATAAAACAAATGAAATAAAAAGTCAATCGAAAAATTTGAATTCTTTGAAATTTGTAACAATGTAAATATTTGTAAAGGAACAATAATTTTTGAGATGGGGGCAAAAAAGTTACCAAATTATATTTTTTAGATACTATTTTGTATGGACATCAAAAGAAAATTGTGATAAAATTATAATATCTAAAAATCAAAAGCCAGAGTGGTGCATAAAAATTTTGGCAAAACTTTCGGGTCGAAAAAAAAATCAAGTCTGAAATTGGCGAGGAAAGTAATGAGAAGAAAGGGATATTTCAAGAAATCGGTATCGGTTTGTTTTGCAATTGCGGCGCTTGTTGTAATTTGCGGAACGGTGATACTTACGCAAGGTGCGACGGGAGAAGAAATGCCGAATACGTTGCAGCTGATTGACGCGGCGGATGGCGTAAAAGTTGAAAAAACGGCAAACGGGATACATTTATCTTCGGACGGGGCGTACAGGGCAACGATTGCCGACGTTTTTACAGGAAACGCTGAAATCGAATTCACCATAGACGGCAACGCGGACGAATGGACTGAAAAAGGACTGGCTCTCGAACACGTATATAATTTTCGAGTTGCAAGCGTGGCCGATCCGAACGTTTATTTTGATATTGCTTATCAGTATCTCGACGATTTGAATTGGCAATATAACTACGGACCTTCGTGGAATAAAAGCGGCTATTCGAAAGATACGAACGAGCGAACCGCGCAAACGCTTGTACCTTTAGTGTATTATAAACAAGCGACGAACGACGGCGAAAATTTTATTTTAAAAACGCGATACAGCGACAGAAAAGCAACGGAGTATGAAAATTCGGATACATATCACGACGAATTTTTCGACCGGGACATCAGATGGGACGAAAAAAACAAAGCGGCAGGGGATTTTTATTATAAGGCGCACGGTAGCAAATATGACGAAATAGATTCTTCGAAAGGTTGTTTCGGCGACTTGATAAATACGAGATTTTCGCTTGAATGGAACGAAGACGACATTCTCGGCGTATACAATTACCGCACGAACGGCGGAACGCTTGAAAAATACGTGGTGGCGAAATTCGATGACGGCGCGCGTTTTTGCGGACTGCCGGATATGAAAATTTTACAACAGGGCTACACGGTTACGCTGATGAGCGATTGCGAATACACTTCGTCGTTTAAGCGCGTTCAAAATGTAACGAACAGATTCGATTATGCTTTGCTTCCGTATTATGATTATAACGATGTAACGAACAATATGCGGACAGATCTTGGCGTAACGATACATTCGATCGCCGAAGACGGCAAAATCACGAAAATGGCGGACGAAACGTTTGCCGCGAGCGAAGGTACGCAAAGATATGCGGGATTTGCTTCGGGAACGGCGGAAATTGTTTTCCCCGAATATTATTCGTTTGAAAACGTCGGCGTAGGTAATTCGATAAAAATTCCTTTGGCGGTATGTTCGTCGAAAGGCAAAGCCGCTTCTTTCATAAACGATATAACAATAAAACACAACAATTCGGAAACCGCAGTACTCGGCGGAGAAGAATATACGATTGGCGAAGCGGGCGAGTATGAAATTTTTTATTCTGCGGGGAATATAGCGCGAACAATTCGTTTCAACGCCGTAGAGTACGGATACGATATCAATAAAATCGTGAGCGGAGACGGGGTTGCGCAGAAGATGACTGCCGACGGCATTATGCTCGATCCCGATACCGATAAACGATATAATGCGGACATTGCCGGGGTGTTCGAAAATAAGTTTTCGGTGAAATTCAAGCTGAAAGCGCAGTACGGAAAATATTCGCAAGGCGATAATGCGGTATCTTTCCGCATCGCTGACGCCGCAGATCCGAGCGTGTATTTCGATGTTGCATATTATTTATCAAAAAAGAGCGAAGGCACTTTCGGCGTAGCGGTAGCCTATCGGGATCAAAAAGAAATTTTATATCGTAGCACCGTGCCTGGCGGCGGAAACACTTGCGATCCGGACGAAGTGCTGAATTTTGCGCCGGTTTTGCGCGGCGAAGAGCCGAACGGCTATGGCGAAGTTACGTTGACCATACAAAAAGATCGCGGCGTGTACAAAGTGCTTTCCGAAGGAAGAGACGGAAGAATGTATACAATTGCGGCGTTTGACGGCAGTTACAATAACGCGCAGAATAATTACGGATTTTCCGCTTCGGGGAAATGGGGATTGCCGAAATTGTCGTTTGCAAACGGTTTTAAAGTTTCGGTGTGTGCATATTGCGACGAAGATAAGTTGAATGGGCGAGTGAAAAACTACAGCATATTGTTGAAAAATATCAACGGCGTAAATTTATGCGGTGCCGGCGGCGTTGCCTACAAGCCCGGGTACGACGTAAAAATTTCCGGCGCGATAGAAAAAGACGGCAAAATTTATGTGCCGCAAGGCGTCGGCTACGAGATTTCTTCCGTATATTCGCTGGGGTTTGCTCAGGACGGAAGCTGGAATATTTTATTCAATTCCAACGAGCATCAAATAAGCGGTTTTGACGGTGATCGCTGCGGCGAACAAACGCTGGTTGCCACAGGTGATTATCTGAAAAACAATCTTCCCGGCGGCAAGACGATGACGGCCGAAAAGAACGTTACGGTAGAGCCGGCTTACAAACTTTCATTCGATACTGCCGGCGGTATGCCGTTGTCGGCAATCGTTTATTCGGAACATACGCTTGACGAAGTTGCGATACCGGACGCATATAGAGCGGGGTACGAATTTATAGGCTGGAAAGTGAACGGCGTTATGTGGAACGGAAAAACGGAAAGCCTGGCGGGCGGAGATAAAACGCTTGTGGCGCAATGGAAGTACACGGGGCGTCCTTCGATTTCATTGAAAGCGGGATTGATAAACTCGTATCAGGCAGACGAAACCGTATTGATTTCGAGCGACGATATTATTTTCTCGGATTTTACAGGCAACGTAACTTGTGAATTTACGGTGGTCGATCCTGCGGGTAACGCTAAAAAGCTGGCGAACGGATCAAAGATTATTTTAGAGCCGGGAATATATGTTATTACTTATAAAGTAACGAATACACTCGGCACTTCTGCCGAAGTACAAAGGCAGATCCGCGTGGGAAAGAATATTGCCCCCGCGATTTCGGTGATCGGCTCGTTTGCGGAAGAGTACATAGCGGGAAATACGGTGAAATTACCGGGCGCATCGGCAACGGATAGTACGGGAAAAGCGGTGGAAGTCGTATGGAACGTGTTATTCGGAAATGCGAAAATCGACGTAGTAAACGGAAGCTTTACCGCGAAGCAATCGGGCGAATACGAAGTGCGGTGCGTTGCAATTGATAAAAACGGGAATATCGGATATCTCGAATGGCGGATCGGTGTTAAAAATGATGAAATCGCGCCCGAAATTCGTACGGATATGACGGATTTCGAAGCGAAAGCCGGCGAAACGATTGTTCTTTCGGAAATCGAAGCTTACGATAATGCCGACGAAAATGTTTCGATTGTGGTGAAAGTATCGTTCGGGACGAAAGAAATTTCGTTGACGGACAGAAAATTCGTTGCGGCGGAAAAAGGAATTTACAGGGTGCTGATTACGGCGACGGACGCAAGCGGCAACAGAGCGGAAAAAACGATTTATATATCGGTAAGATAAAAAATTTATGAAGCAGGAGAAAATTGATTTATGAAGAAAACAGCGAAGAGAATTTTAGCGTTAAGCGTTTCTTTGGTGGCGGCGGTTTCGTCTTTTGCCGCGTGCGGCAAAAGCGGCAATGACGGCGACTCGGGGATAGACGTGGTGAAACCCGTTGAAGGCGACAGTTCCAACAGCAAATTCGTGATCAACTGTTACGACGGCGGTTACGGTCAGAATTGGTTGGTGCAACTTTGCAATGAGTTATACGAACTCTGCAAAGACGTATCGTTTGAGCCGGGGAAAAAGGGCGCGTATTTCGAAGTAGTCGGGGATAAATCGGCTGCTACGTCACTTGCGTCGGACGAAATCAAACAGGGCAGTACGTCAACCGATTTTTATATTACTTCGGCAGGCTCTCCGAGCGCATATATGACCGTAAAGAATAACATAATTGATTTCGATAACGTATACGCTTACGATATGGCGGATATTTTGAGCGAAAAAGTGTTTGATTCAAATGGCGAGGTTACGTTGGACGGAAATCGCTTTAAAACGTTGGATAACGGGCAAACGCTTCTCGAGAGAATGGACGACGAAATTGTAGATACTTGGAATTTCGGGAAAGCGGCGGGGGCGCAGAAAGGCGCGGACGGCGAAATCATTGATAAATATTATTTTATGCCGTTTGAAGATACGCCTGTAGGCTTGATTGTGGACTGGGATTTTGTGGGCGGTAAAATGAATTTCCACGGTAGCGGTATCGACGGTATGCCCGGAACGATGCAAGAGCTGAGCGATTTGTTTGAACAAATCCGTGAGAGCGGCTATGCGGGATGGACGATGGGAAGCGGAACGTCTTTCTATCTGTACAGTTTTGAAAATGCGATACGCTCAAAAGTGGATGGGATTGAAAAAACGAAAAAGATGGCATATTATCTCGATGATCCCGAAGGATACGATTTCGGCGGGGATACAGGAAATATAAAAATCTCTTACGAAGCGAAAAACGGATATTGGGCGACGAAAACGAAAGGATATAAGGCGGTGTACGATTTCGCGCAGATGATGTGTACCACGAAAGGCGATACCACGTATTATGCTTCTGATTTGTTCGCGAAGGATTTCAAACAGACGCAGAAAGATTTCGTAATGAGTAAATCGTCGTCTACATTTCGTCGGGTAGCTATGCTTTTAGACGGCGAATGGTGGGAAAACGAAACTCGCGCTACGTTTAATCAGATGGCAAATAAAAAAGAAAACGGCTATGGGGTGCGTGATTTCAGAATGATGCCGATTCCTCGTATCACCGAAGACGATGCGGAAGATAAATATTTGCTTTCGGCAAAGCAAACATCGGTGATGGTGGCGAATCCCAATACAGTGAAAAAGGGAAGCGCGAAAGAGGATCTTCTTAGAATTTTCCTGCAATATGTATTTTCACGTCATGGATTGGCTACTCTGAACACGCTTACAAGCATTTCGATGCCTTCTTATAAATATAATCTGACTTCGGAAGAACAGGGAAAACTTACGAAATTCGGGCAGTGGATGTACAATTTGTATCGCAATGAAGAATTTAAGTATTTCCGAATTTCCGAAACGGAAAGATTTATCAAAAATCCGGCGCTTTCGGTGCGAGATCTGGCAATAAAAACCGATACGGCAATCGTTGCTTGTTATCAGGACGCGCGTGACGGCATACAGAAGACGACGGATCAAAGAGTTCAGGAACATTTCGAAAAATATAAAGCATCTTTGTCGGCGAAATAATAAAATTTGTTCGGCAAAAAAGAAAAAATATTTTGAGGCAAATCAATGCAGTCGAATACAAAGAAAAAAATAAAACATCGGGTGGTGGGGCAAAAGCAGATCACGTGGTTTTGCATCGCTATGCTGGCATTTCCGATTATTCATATCATCGTTTTCGATCTTTTCGGAAATTTTGAAGGGCTTTTGTTGATTTTCAAAACCTACGATTACGACAATATGGAATACGTATGGCTTTGGAATAAAGATCTTTCCGTGTTTTACAATTTCAAACAAGGCTGGAAATTATATTTCGGCGCGGGAATCGAAGGCGCGGCATACGGTAGCGCGGGGAGTTATATCGGGCATAATATCATTTATTTCCTTGTGGGATTGCCGACTCTTTTTACGGGGTATATGTGCGGATATATCGTTTTCAAAAAATTCCCGTCTACAAGCGCGATTTATTTTATTTATTTCATTCCCTCGATTTTATCCACGATGGTAATGATGCAGGTACTCAACGCTTTGCTCGGCGATACATTGCATATTCTCTATGCGAAAAACTTCGGACGCTTAAATCCGTTGATTGAAGAAGAACAGATTGAAATTTTCAACAGGTACGATCGGTGGAATAATCAGAATTTAAGTCCTTTGTACAACGAAAAAACCGCGCTTCCCGTACTGTGCTTTTACATGATGCTCAATTCGTTTATCGGCGGAATTCCTTACACCGTGGGACTTATGAGTCAGACGTCGCACGATCTGATCGAATACGGAAGGTTGGAAGGACTTTCTTACTGGCAAGAATTTATTCACGTGGTGATGCCCGTGATGTGGCCGGTATTTTCGATGAGTTTCTACGGGATTCTGGTGGCGTGGATCAGCGCGAGCGCGCCGCTATACGAACTATACGGCTCGGGTGCGGAAAGAAACGTGCCGGAATCAGTAAAATCGCTGAGCTATTTCATTCAGGTGAATACGTTGCACAGAAGTCAGAACGGCGACGCGCAAGTATTCTATTGCTACTCCACGGCGATGACAGTGTTGATCGGATATTCTAAACTTCCGATTGTGTATGCCACTACAAAACTTGTGAACTTGTTCGATCCTATGCGGGAAAAGAGAGCGAAGAAAGAGTTATGAAAACGATGACGGAAACGATAAATACTCACGCTTCGGAAACGGAATTCGCGGGAGATACGGTAGTTTCAATAAAAGCGAAAAAAAGCAGGAAACGCAAAAAAACAAAAGAACGGTTTCAGTTGTTTCCCACGATTATCCTTGTATGTATGTGGATCTGGTGTGCTTATATTCTGTTTATGACCGGTTGGGCGTTACTTACCGCCTGTAAATCTTTCGTGCAATACGCGGAAGAGCCGTTGGCTTTACCGAATATCGTGAAATACCCGTTGGTGAATCCCGATGGCAGCGACGGACTTCCCGGAATTTTGAATGTATTCACAAATTTTAAAGCTGCCGCAGAGTATATGGCGAAATCTTCCGCAGCGAAAGTAAACGGGAAAAATATCACGTTCTGGCAGATGCTTATGAACAGTTTGTTGTTCTGTCTCGGTACGCCGTTTTTCGCCGTAGTAATGGGTTTGATTTATTCCTATGTGGCGGCGAGATACCGTGATTTCAAGTGGGTAAGATTTTTATTCATTTTCACGATATTGAAGCAATTTATTCCTTCCACGGAAAACCAAGGTACGTCGCTGTATATTCTCAAATTATTCGGTTTGTACGATAATATGGCCGGTTGGTGGTTGTGGTGTTGCGGACCGCTCGGTTTCTTTATGATGTTCTACGCCTCGTGGGTGGGGTTACCGAAAGAGTATGCGGAAGCGGCAAGCATCGATGGCGCGTCGCAGTGGCAGATTTTTCTGAAAATAATGTTGCCGCTGAATATGGTTGTGCCTACGATTACTTATTTTTCCAGCGTGATTGCGCATTGGACGAATTATATCTCACCTCTGATTTATTTGCCGAGCTACCCTTCGATTGCATTTGTGGCTTATAAATTTCAGTTTGATAATAACGGCAGCGCAGACGTGAATTATATCACAATACAACTTGCGGCGCTGATGCTCGTCAGTTTACCGATGGTGTTTCCCGTGCTTTATATGCAAAAGAAAATGAAAAATATGAAGTTTAACGTGGTGGGTATCAAAGGCTGAAAAATGGGAATCAAGGAGCGTTTTGATGAAAAACAGTAAAAGAAAAATGAAAATCGGTTTGGTGTGCGTTATCATTGCGGCATCTTTTGTGGGTGCGGCGGCGAGCGTGGCGGTAGCAGAAGCAAAACAGAATACCGCCGAACGAGAAAAAATTACTGCCGAATCGCTTAAAGCTTCCGACTTATGGAAAGGCAACGACGTTTCTTTTGCCGATCATGCTGAAATTCCCGATTATGCAAAATACGGGTTGTTTTACAACAAGCAAACGCAGGCGTACCAATGGGTAAATTCGTCCGATGAAGATCTGCATTTATCCGATCGTGAACGGTACGGGTTAAAGGTTACTTCCAAAGGCGGTTCAATCGAATTTGTAAATACAGTCGATTTAACAAATTACACGAAAGGCGACGAGTTACTTTCGATTATGCCTACGCCTCTTACGCAAGGCACAAAAGATTATAATGTTTTAAAATTTACTTTAACCGATGCGGAAGATCCGAATTCCTATTTTTCTTTTGCTTTAAGCGGCGAAGGTTTTAATCAAAGCTGCGGTTGGGAGGTGGAAAATCCTGCCGTTTCTGCTTCAAACCGTAATTCGGCGGGAACGTCGATCGATGGTTTTCGGCTTTGGTCGAGACTGAACGGCTATACATATATGGGCGATAATACAGCAACGACTGTGAAACGGTATACACCCTATACGTTTTCTTACGATTACAAGGAAAATACGCTCTATTTTTCGCAACCCGACGGCGATCGTTTTTATAAAATCGTGGACTTTGACGACGTGCAATCGGTGGGCGCGGGGAATACGTGGAACGGCTTTACATCCGGCAAAGTGCGCCTTTCGATCACCGTGGACGAACTGACGACCGCGCAGGTGAGCTATATTATTTTGGGCGCCTTCAATCAAAAAATGGGCGGGAAAATTATTGAAGACGCAGACGCGCCGTCGTTGTATACGGATCGACTTGCTCTTGATGCGCCTCTTGCGGAAGTCGGCAGTGCTTATAAACTGTTCGCATGCGAAGCCTACGACGTGGCGGAAGGCGAATTGCCTGTACAAAAACAGGTGCTTGCGGCTGACGGAACGGAAATCGAAGTAAAAAACGGCGCGTTCACGCCGGGTATAGCGGGAAAGTATAAGATTATTTACACCGCGAAAGACGGTTCGGGAAACGCCGCAAAAAAAACGGTGGAAATTCGTTGCGAGCAAACACTTCCCGTTCTGAAAATCGATTTTGACGGGGAAACGGAAACGTTGCGCGATGCGGGGGAAGAAATTGAAATTCCCACCGCAATAATCTCGGGTGGGAGCGGCAACTATGCATTGAAAACAAAAGTCTTGCGGTTGGATTCCTTACAGGAAATATCGCTTGACGCCGGAAAATTTTCTCCTTATTATGCAGGGGAATACGAAGCAGTATACGAAGCGGAAGATTATATCGGCCACGTGGCGCAAAAGAGTGTTGTGTATCGCGTGGTAAACAATTTCAAACCTATCTTGCGCGGCGAAATTCAGAAGCTGAAAAAATTGAATTGCGGCGTTGCGGTAGATATTCCGTTGCCGGAAGTATACGATTATTCCGATCCTTCCTGCGGCTTGAAGAAAGCTGCATATAAAATTACGGCTACCGGTTCGAGCGGCAAGGTTGCCGACGTATCGAGCGGCGTATATACGTTTGATAAAGATTTCGGCGCGTCGGTTACGTTCGCATACGAAATGTTTATCGAAGGACACGAAGCGCAGAAAATCGAAAGCGCGCCGTACACCGTGGAATTGATCGAAAATATGACGAGCGCGGTGGAAAATTTATTCGGTTTTAATAGGAATTTCTACAATGTAACGGTAAACGGCAAAGGCGAAGTGGCATATATCCGTTTCGATTCGAAAGACGGCGTAAGCGCTGCGGAAGGGATCACTTACGCATATCCTTTCAGCGAATCGAATATCAAGCTCGATTATTCGATATGTGATTATTCGTTGCCCGAAGGCACTACCGCAATTTCGAACGAAGAATATAATGCTCATTGGCTTTCGAGCCGCTGGAAAATGAATTATCAGAACGTAAAAATCGAAATCCGCGACAGCGAAGACGCTGCAATCGGCTTTGACTATACGCTTTCACGCTATATTCACCCGAGATACTCGCGCGAATCTGAAAACGGACATAATAATCAACGCCTGTTATTGAATATCGGTAACGAAAGTTTGCTTCTTGACGGCACGAACGATTATTTCGATTTTTATCGTCTCGGCGCTTGGAGTAACGACCATAAAACGCGCGAAGTGACGTACAGAAAAGCCACTGCACCCATTTCGATCAGCTATTCCGACGGGAAATTATACAATTCGCTCGGAAACTATATCACCACAGTAAAAACGGGTATTGACGGAAAACCGTTCAACGGATTCCCGAGTCACAAAGCTTATATGACGATCAAGATTGAAGGCATATCGGGCAAGGTGGGCATCAGCTTATCCGCAGCGGCCTCATTCCCGCTTTATACCCGCTACAAAGAGAGCGGCGAAACTTATTTCAAAAACTGGCAAGAACCGAAAATCCGTTTGATTTCCGGCGTAAAGGCTACCTATCTTCTCGGCGAAACGGTGAATATTCCAAACGCGTACGCCTATTATGAAACCGCGTCGCATCTGAGCGTAACTTTCAGTGTGGAAGATCCCGACGGAAATATCGTAGGAGAATACAACGAAATACCTGTTGGCGACGGATATTCTTTCATGATAGATAAGCGCGGTACTTATGTAATTTACTATCAGGCGAAAGATCCGTATTCCGGAAGTACGGGCAGCAACGCCGTAGAAATCACGGTGGAAGATAACGGCTTGCCCACGGTGCTTATCGACGGCGAAACGACGATCCGTTTGAAAGCCGGCGAAAGAGTGGCTTTACCCGACGCGATTATGCAAGACGATATTTCCGATCCCGAAGATATCGAGGTGTACGTGTTGCTCGATGACGGAAATTATGGTTTGAAACTGATCGGAAAGAAAGACGAAAAATTAAAATCGTTTATCGCACCGACGAAAAAAGGAAAGTATAAAATACGTTATGTAGCGGTGGATTCTTCTTCTAACTTAGGATATGCCGAAATCACGCTGATTGTGGAATAAGGGGAAAAAGTATGAAAAAGTCATTAAAAAGAATACTGATCTTGTTTTTAAGCGCGATTTTGATTGCTTCATCTGCGGCGTGCAAACCGTCGGACAAACCGGAAGATCCGAACAAACCCGATAACCCCATAACCCCTGATGATCCGAATAAACCGGATGTCGAACTGAACGTTACCGATAAACTTCTCGCATCAAACGGCGCAAGTGATTACGAAATCGTGATTCCCGCAAATGCGAGCGCGGATATAAGAGAAACGGCGCAATTTTTGCAAAGTATAATCCATTCCGCCACAAACGCCGCGCTTCCCGTGAAAAACGAAAAGGGCGGCTTGAATGAAAGCGAAAAAGTTATTTCGCTCGGCGATACGCAGATTTTAAGCGAGGCGCAAACCGCGGGAAAAATCGAAAAAGATCTTACGGCGGAAAAGCTGAACCGCGACGGCTATGTAATCAGGCTTCTCGGAAACACCGTGGTGATTGCGGCGGCACACGACGCGGGTGTGTATTACGGCGCGCTGGAATTTTTAAATCGGCAGTTTAAATATCAGATGTATGCCGACGACGAAATTTATTATGAAACGACGAATCAATCGTATCTTTTCGATTATGATTTAACGGATATTCCCACGTTTGCCGGCCGAGACATCGACGGTTACACATTGTATTATCCTGCATATTGTAAGCAGATGCGACTCACACGCGTAGGCGGATACAACGAGGTGAAACAAATTCCTAACGATTGCCACACCATCGAAAAATTCTTCAACGAAAACAAAGATATCGGGGTAGATCCGTTCTCGTATGAAAAGAATGAAAAAGGCGAAGAAACCTATTATTTTTATGAAAAATATCCAAACGATACTAACGGATACAAACTTTGCCTGACAAATCCGAAAGCGGTGAAATACACCATTCGCGGCGCGAAAAAACTACTGATGGAAAATCCCGACGCGGATTATGTGAATATTGCCGAAATGGATTTTCAGGGCTATTGTTCGGGCAGGGAAGGCGTATGTACCTGCAAAACGGATATGGAAACTTATAAAATTTCCGGCGTATGGATTCGTTTTGTAAATCAGGTGATCAAAGCCGTGGAGGAATGGAAGAAAGATCCCGTAAAAGACTACGAGCAGAAAACGGCGGCGGGCGACGACGGCGCGGTGGCAATCACTGCAGAACAAGCCGAAGCCGTAAAAAAAGGACATTGGAATTATACCACGTTCGCTTACGGACACGGTACTTTCATTGCCCCCACGAAAATTGATGAAAACGGCAACACCGTGGCGATCGACGATAGCGTGATTCCCGATGAAAAACTGTATATGAAACTTGCGCCTCTTGATATTATGTGCGTAAACCACGCGTTCAACGCAGAGGAATGTACGAAGAATACGCAAAACGTATATCAGCAATTCAAAAATTGGAAAGTTCTCACCGATCACTACACCACGTGGAGTTATATGACCAATTTCAAAGATTATTTCAATTACGTGCCGTATGCGAGCATCGTGCAGAAAAATGCTCAAGTGTACAGAGATATGGGCGTTCATACATATTTTTCACAGTCCATCAACGGCACAAGATATTGTTCGAATTACGCATTGTTTTATTATCTGTACGCAAAAACGGCGTGGAATTGCGATCTCAACGGCAAAAAAACGATTGATGATTTTATGGCGCATTATTATCGCGATGCAGCCGAAGCGATGACAAAATATATAAACCATATGGACACGTGGTGTGCAATCGCCGCCGAGAAGAAAAATCTTCACCCCGGAAACTATTCCTCGCTTTCCACCGACTGGTACGATAAAAATGTTTTGGAAAAAGCAATGGAATATATCGATGAGGCGTTCGGCGCGATAGAAAAGTACAAAACAAGCGACGCGGAATTATATAAAAAACTTCGTAAACGCCTTGCTATCGACAGATTGAGTATAAGATACCTGCAATTATCCGGCTATGATAAGTATTATTCGATCGCCACGGTGTCAACGCAGGGTATGCAATTTCTCGCCGAGTTCAAGAGCGATATGGAAGCGGTAGGCACGTCGTTTTATATGAACGAGCAATTAAAAACCGTGGAACAATGTTATAATGAATTTGAAAAAAAATTGAAAGGAATGATTTAAACGCGATTTAACGCAGGCAATAAAGCTTGCTTAAATAAAAAAATTCAGGAGGATTAATATGAGAACCAAAAGCAGAAGACTTGCCTCGGCGGCACTCGGCATTTCGTCGGCGCTTTGTATGGCGTTCGGCGCGGCGTTGCTGCCTTCGGCAAAGACGGCGAACGCGGAAGCGAGCGTGGGCAAAAAGGATTTATTCTATATCGAAGGCATAGATAAGAATAACTACGTTTCCGACGGCGCGGCGGGAAGCGGAATGAGTTTTACGGAAGGGAACAATCTCAATTTCGTTGCTACAAACAGAGATTCTACGCGCTTCACGGGCAGCAAAACTTTTAAGCCGGAAATCGAAAGAAAATCGCAAACGACAAATACAATCAACGGCACGTTCAAAGGCGATTTTTCTATCAATTACGAGGTAATTGATTATCTGAAGTGTTACAATGCGGCAATGTGGAACGAAGCCGGAGATCTTGTTTCCGATAATTCGGCGCGGAGCGCTTCGGAGTATTTTGCAAGAACACAAAAAGTTTATAAGCAAGGCGCAATGACGTTCCGTTTTGCTCCGCTTGCCGAAAGCGATATGTATATCGACGTATGCCTTACGTTTATCTTTTCCGATTGGGATGTGCAACGCGGAATAATCGGTTCGTACATCGTGGTGTTTAACGACGGCGCGGGAAATAAATACGTTAGAACGATTGCTCGCAGCGGTCAGACGATTCCGGAAACGGATATCGCCGTCTGGTCATCCGGGTGGGGGCAGCAAAATGATTGGAATAATCAATTTACTTCAAAAGCAATGGAGCAGATTATGCCTTCTGCGCCGCGCTTTGACAATCAGGGCAGAACGCATGCCGACTACGATTCGAATAATTCTTCTATCCGCTCCACTTCGTTCTCGTCTTCCACGCTCTCTCTGGTGTGGGATGGCGACGTGTTGAAAATTCAGGGTAAAGCCGGTGCAGACGGCGCGACGTATACTTACGCGGCGTTCGACGGAACGAAGTCGGACTCTTTTACCAGCGCGAAACCCACTGACAACAATATGAATAATATAGTTGCTCGCGCTCAAGCGGCAGCCAAAGGGGAAGAAGGGGCAAACGCGAAATATACCGACGGTACTCAATTCTGCGAATACACCGATTACGGCGGCGACCTTATCTTCGGCGGTTGCGGACTTCCGAAAGTGAATTCCGAATTTGCCAACGGCTATTCCGTAACCATTATGAATAACGCGGCGCAGTACGATTTCAGTAAATTAAAATCGAAAGACACGACAAGAGGGTTTCAGATAAGCGGCGCGGCGCTTGATGCCGGTATGGATACTTCCTACGTTATAAATACGATTACCGGCACGGGTACGAACGCGGCTGCCATGGCGGACACGGTGAACTTTACCGACGGAGAAAGCGCGGCGGCAAAGCCTTCGTGGGCTGTTTCCAAGTCGGCGAAAATCACGATCGACGGCGTAGCGGAAAATCTTACGATCGCTCCTACGAAAACCGTTTATGAATATACTTTAACAGAAAGCAACGCCGAACACGGCGCGGATGAATTGTTCCTTTATTATTACGACGTAAACGACCCCGAAAATCACTATCAGCCTGGCGACGTTATTTCACTTGCAGACGGCGACAATCTCGAATTGAAATCGAAATTTTCTTCAAACGCAAGCAAGAGCGCGATGTTCTCTCCTTCGGTGAACGAAGTGGGCGAAGAAGGCGCGAAAACGCCTTATGGCGCGGTTACTGCAAGCGGTTATGAATTCGACGCCGGCACGAAGATCGAGTACATAGACGGCGTTGAATCGGGTAAAAAAACGAGCAGCGTTTCCGTACCGGGCGAAGAAACCGCAGTGGGAATAAACGGCAATTTCTCGGGCAATTTCAGTATGAAATATCAACTGAAAAATTACTATCCTTATATTAACGGAAACGCCGACAGTATCAACGCCTGGGAAAGCAACGTGGTTAATCATAGCACGCAGAGTTTCCATTCGTGGGTACAAAAAATCGGTTGGTTTTATAATGTGGTGATGACCACCAGAATTAAATCGAACGTGGCGGGGCATGAAAATGAATTCATCGACGTGAATTTGCTGATGGTTTCCGGTTCCGGAGATTCTTACAAAGATCTGATCGGTATGTATGTTGTGGTATATAACAACGGCACAAATCAATACGTGCGCACTTTGCCCGTTAACGGTACGTATTCCGCAGAAATTCCCGTATATGGCACAACTTGGGCGCCGTCTACAAATCCTCACGGCAGCGTTTCAGCAGGCGTATTCGGAAATAACAATGCTACAAGTCCGTATTATGCGATGATCACCGTAGACGAAAATGGAAATTATAAGGCGCGTTCGGCGACTATGAGTCCCACTACTCTTTCGCTTGAATGGGAAGGTGACGTGCTGAAAATCGTAGGGCAGGCGGACGTAAAAGACAAGGTTACACCTAAAGTAACTTACGCTGCGTTTGACGGAACGGCGACTGACGAGTGGAACGTTCAGACGAAAGACTCGAACGGAATATCGAATTTCTTCGTCAACAAAGAATATGAAAAAAATAAATGCTATTATCTCAAAAACACCACGGGATATAAGTTTAGCGTACTTGCAGGCGGTTGCAAACTTCCGAAAGTAAGCGAAGCGTTTGCGAGTTACAGCGTGGAAATTCTGAATGTTTCCCCGTATGACGCGAAACAGGCGGGAAGCCTTGTTTCTACCGATGAATACGAAGCTTTCAAAGCAAACAAAAACGGAAATCAGGCAGCCGATATGTTCTGAAACAAAGCCTCGGAGAAGAACGGTTCGGGCGCGGGTTATACGATTATGAATATCTGCGGCACGGATTTCACGGGCGTAGGCGAAACTATTGCAAAGCCGGACTGGTACAATAACGTAGCCACGGTGGTGATCGACGGCGTTGCAAACAAAATCGATCTCGGCGCAGCGTACTGCTTACCCGCATATACGGGTACGCTTGCCGCGGATCAGGCTTTCAAAGGCTATCTTGTAAACGGTGTCCGATACGCCGCTGGCGATGAATTGCCGCTTGAAAAAGGCAAAACGTACAATGTCGTTTCGGAAATCGTAACTGCGAAAGTTACGCTTGACGGCGCGGCACAGGAAAATCTTGATTTCAATGCAGGGTTTACCCTTCCCGAATATATGGCGGAAGATAAGGCGAATTTCATCGGCTATCTTGCGAGCGGGAATCTTTACAAGGCTGGCGCGAAGTTGCAATTCAGCTTGGAAAACTATGAGCTGAACGTATATCCGATCGTTTTGAAAGCGGAATTTTCCCCCGTGGAATTTTACCTTAAAAACACGGCGGATGAAACGGTAGTGCGTTTTGTAACGAAGCTTACTGGCAGAAATCTCGATCATCTTGCAGGTTCCGGAATACTGTTTAAAACCACGATTAAAAACGCAAAGTATGAAGATAAAGTGCTTTCGTATGCGTTCGATACTGCGGAAAATCTGATCGAAGGCGAAAGCGGAGAGTATTATCTGAGCGCGGGCTTGTACGGCTTAACGGCTTATACAGAGGATAATCTTACCGTGAGCAGCGAATTTACTTATACTTTGGAAGGCGACGAAGCGGCAACAACGAGTGCGCCGATAGTAAAAACAACCACGATCGCTACGCTTGCTACAACGGCGTTAAAAGCGGAATTGGCAAAAGCGGAATCCGAACGGGATACGAAAGCGATCGCGATTTATAAGGCGTTGGGAGGAAAAGAAGAATGAGAAAGTATGAAAAACCCGAAATTCTTGTGAAAAACGTTTCTGTAGATATTTGCACAGAAAGCAATTCGGACCCTTATGGCGTGAAATCGAAAGACTACGACGTAAGAGATTATTGGAAGGATCAGGTATAATAAAACGTTTGTAAATGCAAAGCGAAGATCGCATTTCGTTGAAAAGCGGAATGCGATCCAGACTTAATCTTGGCGGTAAAAAAATCGCGTTTTACGAAAAAACAACGAAGCAAGCGCGATTTTCGGCCGCAAGGGAGAAGTATATGAAGAAGAAAATCACGGCGATTATTATTTCCGCGGCGGTGCTGATTTGCGCCGTAATCGGTATTGTCGTCGTCTGCAAAAGTTGTAAACACGAACACGAAATTTATGCGGTGGCGGCGAAAGAAGGAACTTGCACGGAGAATGGGAACGCGGCATATTATGCCTGCCGCACGTGCGATAAGATTTTTTCGGACGAAAAGGGCGAAAACGAAATTTCGCGCGATTCGGTGATCGTAACGGGGCATAAATTGAAAGAAGTGGCGGGCGTTCCGGCAACGTGCGTTGATGAGGGCACCGTCGCATATTATGAGTGCAGCGTTTGCGGCAAAAAATTTACCGATGAAAAAGCGACGGAAACGATCGAGCTTTCCGGTATCAGAATTGCGCCGCTCGGACATATGGTGGAAAAAATCGCGGCGAAGGAAATGGATTGTCGCACGCTTACAAACGGAAACAAAGAATATTACGTATGCATAAACGATCATTGCGAAAAAAAATTTTTACCATGCGCGAAGTCGGATGCCCGAGCGGTCTCTTTAAAACTTTCGGGCGGCGAAGAAGTTTGCGGGTACGAAGCGCAGGACGCGGACGTGTTTATTTTTGTGGAACACGATTTTAATGCCGACGGCGTGTGCGAAATCTGCGGCGTAAAGAAAGATACCGCGAGCGACGGTCTTGAATATTTTCTGGATACCGATGAAAAGTATATAGTGACGGGCAGAGGCACATGTACCGATAAAGTACTTTTTATCGGCGGCGAATATAACGGCAAAGAAGTGAAAGGAATTTCGTCCGCGGCGTTTTATAAAGATACTATTCTCACGGGCGTGGTGATTTTGTCCGATAAAATCGGATATATCGGTGAAAACGCTTTCAGAAACTGCACGAAGTTAAAGAGCGTATCGATAGCGGGCGGACTTAACAGAAACGGCGCACTCTGCGGAGTAAAATCAATCGGCGAAAACGTGTTTGCCGGTTGCTCTGGAGTTACGATCACATATGACGGCAGTAAAAACGAGTGGAAGCGCATAAAAATTGCGGGCGAATTAAACGCCGCGGTGGTGTGCAGAACAAAAGTCAGTCAGGTAGAATGGTAAGCGTTATCCGATCGTAAACAGTTTAATGAAGACGGAACGGGAAAGCAATATTCAGCGAAGAAACAAAACATTCGCCTGCGAATAGCAAGCGAATGAAAGCGCGGCGTTTTACGGCGGAAAAATCGATGTTTTCGGTATAAGCGAATTTCGCTTGTAACGGAGGCGATAAAAGCGGTAAAAAAAGGGAAAAGTAAGAAATGAAAAGCAAACGAAACTTTGAGCGAAGCGATTTTCTGAATATGATCGTTTATCAGATCTATCCGCGCAGTTTTTGCGATTCGAACGGCGACGGTATCGGTGACTTAAACGGTATAATTTCAAAGCTCGATTATCTGAAAGAACTCGGGGTAAACGCGGTGTGGCTTTCGCCGTGTTATAAAAGTCCGAAATTCGATAACGGCTACGATATTTCCGATTATCGCGATATCGATCCCGATTACGGCACTCTTGAAGACATGAAGCGGCTGATTGCGGAAATGCACGCGCGGGGCATGAAACTGATTATGGATTTTGTGGCTAATCATACGTCTTGTGAACACGAATGGTTTAAGCAGGCGCGAATGTCCGTGAAAAACCCGTATCACGATTATTATATCTGGGAAAAAACTCCGCCTACGCAGTGGACGTGTTGTTTCGGCGGCTCGGCGTGGGAGTATAACGAAGCGACGGAAGAATACTATCTTCATTCGTTTGCAGTGCAGCAACCTGATTTAAACTGGAAAAATCCGAAAGTGCGAGCGGAAATGTGCGCCGTAGCGGATTTTTGGGCAGATCTCGGCGTAGACGGATTTCGTTGCGACGTACTCGATTATATCGGAAAAAATTACGAAGCGGATCGTATGCACGGCGATCCTTCTATGCATGACTACATTCGTCAGCTTTTCGGCAGAAAAAAGATGAAGAAACTTTTCACGGTGGGAGAATGTCATACCACCGAAAAAGACATACGCGAAATTTGCGGCGAAGATAGAGGGGAATTGACGACGGTTTTTCAATTCGAGCATTTTAAAACCGGGCGCGACGGCAGATGGCTGAAACGAGAATTTTCCTTTGACGACGTAAAGAATGTCCTCTCGAAATGGCAAAATTTTTCGGCGAAAAACGGATTATTGTATACGCTTTTCACCGATAATCACGATCAGCCGTATTTTATTTCGCGCGCCGGAAACGACGACGATTTTCGCTACGAATGCGCTACGATGTACGCGGCGATGTTTTATCTCCTGAAAGGCATACCGTTTATTTATCAAGGGCAGGAATTCGGCTCGGCTTCGCCCGCGTACGCTTCTATCGAAGATTATAACGATATCGAAACTTTGAATTATTATAAAGAACAGGAAGCTTCTAAGCAATATCCGAGATATGAAGTAATGAAGCAAATTCAATTCGGCAGTCGCGATAATACGCGCCGCCCCATGGCGTGGTCGGCGGATCGGGAAACGGGCTACGGCTTCGGCAGCATAAAAACGTGGTTGCCGCTGAATTCCCGTGCAGCGGAGATCAATCTCGAAAACGATCGGAAAAGCGAAAAATCCGTGTTTGCATTTTATCAAAAATTATTGGCGTACAGAAACGCAAACGAAACGATCCGCCAAGGCGATTTCAGAGAACTTAGCGCAGATAAAAAAGGAAACAACGGTTTTTTTGCGTTTGAAAGAAGGCTCGGAAACGAGCGGATTGTAGTGGCGATCAATTTTGATCGCGAGCAAAAAATTCCGTTGCCGCTCGACGATAGTTATCGGTTTGTGTTTGGAAATTACGGCGAAAAAAAGCCGTTTGATGAAATTTTCCGCGCGTTTGAAATCGCGGTTTACGAAAAGAAATTGAGTGAGGTGAAAATCAAATGAAAAGACTGATCGACGTTGATAACGTGCATGAATTTCTCGCAGAGCAATACTCCCCGCTGCTGGCGTTTGACGAAAAAACCGATTACGGCGCATGGAAAAAGAAAATCAAAGAAAAATTCATCGAACTGACGGGACTTGACAAAATCGCGCAGAATTCTTGCGATCTTTCCGTGCTGATCGAGGAAGATACGATTACAGACGGGTACAGAAAAATTCGTTTTACTTTCGAAAGCGAAAAAGGCTCTGTTGTGCCGTGCTATTTATTGTTGCCGGACGAGGGAAGAGGGAAACATCCGCTTGTCGTGGTATTACAAGGGCATACGAGCGGATTTCACAATTCATTGGGGATAGCGCATAGTCAGAATGATAAAGACGGGCTTCCGCGGAACGCGTTTGCCGTGCAGGCGGTAAAGAACGGTTTTGCCGCGCTGGCGATCGAACAACGCGGACTCGGCGAACGCGCGCCGATCAGACAGCGCAGAATTTTCGAACAATCGTGTACCTTTCCCGCAATGAACGCGTTGCTTCTCGGCAGAACGATTATCGGCGAGCGGGTATGGGATATCAGTCGCGCGATTGACTGTATGGAAAATTTCGGCGCGGTAGATGTATCCGAAATCGTTGTTACGGGAAATTCCGGCGGCGGTACGGCGTCGTTTTATGCGGCTTGTTACGATGAACGTATTTCGCTGTGCGTGCCGAGTTGCGCTTTTTGCGAGTACAAAGATTCGATTATGTTTATGTATCACTGTCCGTGCAATATTATTCCGCACGCGTACGAATATTTCGAAATGTCCGACCTCGCCTGTCTGATTGCGCCGAGAAAATTATCGGCGTTTGCGGGAAGATACGACGCAATCTTTCCGATCGAAGGCGTAAAAAAAGCTTTCGGTAAAGCGAAACGCATTTACAAAAAAGAAAACGTTGAAGAGAATGCGCGGCTGATCGTAACCGAAAAAGACCATTATTGGTGCGACGATCTTGTATGGACGGAAATTTGTCGGGCAATAAAAAAATGAAGCGGCTTACGGAGAAAAGTATGATAAATTACATACAAAACGATAACGCGCTTGTTGTTTATTGGGAACGAAGCGCCGACGATTGTGGGGGAATTTATAGTGTTTTTTTAAACGGAAAAGAGATCGGCAGTACAAAAAACACCTTTTACGAAATCGCCGGATATAATCCCGCGCAAGTTGCGGAAATCGCTGTTTACAAAGCGGATTCTCAACGAGTCGAAAAAATTTTACTCGGTAAAGCGAGAATTTGCGCGCATACTGCAAAACGGTTGATCGACGTTACCAAAGCCCCGTACTATGCCGTCGGCGACGGAAAAACTTTAAACACCACGGCTTTACAAAGGGCGTTAAGCGATTGCGCGGATGATGAAATAGTTTATCTTCCGCAAGGCGTATTTCATACGGGCGCGCTGGAAATGAAGAGCAATACGGAATTATATATCGAAAGCGGCGCGGTTTTGCAGGGAACGAGCGATTTAAACGATTATCTTCCTAAGCACAAAGCTCGCTTCGAAGGTATCGAACGCGAGTGCTATCGTCCTCTGATAAAAATCGGTAATATGGATAATGGCGGCGCGTGCGCCACAAAAAACGTACGCATTTCGGGCGGCGGAACGATTTGCGGGGGCGGCGCGGAGTTTGCCGATAAAATTATCCGTTTTGAAATGGAACGAATGTCCGAAGGAGAAAAAAGAAAATTATCGTCAGGGTATGAATGCGAAAAAACCATACCCGGGCGTTGCCGTCCGTTTCTGATAGACGTATGCAACAGCGAAAACGTGCAGATTTCCGATTTGACGATAAAAAACGGCCCCGCATGGAACATACATATCGTGTATTCGAAAGACGTGACGATTTACGGGTGCGACGTTTCTTCCGCGGGAATCTGGAACGGTGACGGAATCGATCCGGATTCCTCCGAAAACGTAACGATTTTTAATTGTCGGTTTTCCACGCACGATGACGCGATCGCCGTCAAATCGGGGAAGAATCCGCAGGGAAACATTATTAATCGCCCTGCGAAGAATATCCGGATATTTTCTTGTTGCGGTAAGAACGGGATCGCGATCGGCAGTGAGATGTCCGGCGGGGTTGACGGCGTATATGTGTGGGATTGCGATTTTAGTGATTCATACAGCGGATTCTGGATTAAAACCACGGAAAAGCGCGGCGGTTATGTAAAAAACATACACGTGAGCGACTGTTCTTTTGTGAATATCAGATACAGTGGCGCGGTGGCTTTCAATAACGACGGCGAGCGGGCGGAAAAACTGCCCGCGGTAGAGAATCTGTCATTCAGAAGATTGAAGCTTTCGGGAATATCAACCGATGGTTTCGGAAACACTTGCGCTGTGCCGCCGATTGATTTTGTGGGAAGCGAAACCTATAAGCCGAGCGATTGCGTGATTGAAGACATATCGCTTATAAAAACCGAAAAAACTGCTAATGTAAAAACGTATTCCGGTTTAAAAATAGAAAATATAGAAAACGTAGAACTGAATCGGATTGATTTAAAAAAATAAATTAGGAGAAAAAACAATGCCGGAATATAAAATGAGCTTTTGGAACTATCTGCCTTTGCCTGAAAAACTGCGGGCGCAACGGAAAGATGCGGGATTCTGGAAAGATCATACCGTGGAAGAATTTGTAAAAGACTGGAAAGATATGGGGATGAATTTTCCTATGACGTTCAGTTACGACGGCAACGGAGAAGAAGATAAAAAAATGCTGCTCGAATGTCTTGATCTTTGCGAAAAGTACGGGTTGAAGGCGATTGTGGACGATATTCGTGCAAACTCGTGGATTTATTTCACGAAGGGCGAAGAAGAATATCGTAAAGGTTTGAAACAAGCAATCGAAGACTTCGGTAAGCATCCTGCCATATATGCTTTTTGTATCGGCGACGAGCCACCGATAAACAAATTGTCGGAAGTGGCGAAAATATGTCGGATTTATAAAGAATACGCGGGCAATGTTCACGGGTATCTCAATTTATTGCCGTACTGGGATAATTCAGACGGTAGTTTTACGGAATCTTCGGGTTGCAAAAACAGCGCGGAATATTCCGCTTTACTGAGCAAATTTTTAAAAGAAAGCGGATTAGATATACTGTCTTATGATTTTTACGGACAATGTTCGTACACAGACAGAGAAAAATATATTGGTATTTATTATGAAAATCTAAAAGCGTTCGGCGACGCCGCGCGGGAAAATAACGCGGAATTATGGGTTTGCCCGCTTTCCGTAGGACACATGTCTGTAAAAACGCCCGACGAAAACGAAATTCGTTGGCAGATTTGTACTGCGGCGGCAAGCGGCGCGTCGGGGTTTGCCTGGTTTTATATGTACACGCGTTTTTACGATCAGCCGTTTGAAAACGCGCCGTACGACTTGCGGATGAGAAGAACGCAGACGTATGAATATTTATCCCGTCAGTGCTATACTTTTAACGAATATCTCGCGCCTGCGCTTGCCGATTATCAGTTTGTATGGGCAAAACACTACGGTAAAGTATACGGCGCGTTCGAAGAATTTCAGCCGGACGAAAACATGAAGAGTTTCCGTTGCGTAATCAATGAAGTACCTTTCATTATCACGAAGTTTGAGAATAAAGAGGGCGAAATCGCTTATGCCGTAACAAATAACAGCCAGACTTTGCCGTCTTACGCGGAAGTGATTTTAGGCGGCGAATTAGGCGAAGGAAAGGCAAAATTCTGGGTTTTGCCCGGGCAGATGCGGATTATATCGAAAAAAATCTGGGCGTAAAAACGATTTTAAGCGATTTATAAAAATAACGGAGCGCAAATAATGAATTTAAGCGAATTTATAGAAAATAACTGGGCAAACACGATTCGGGAAGTGAAAAAAGACAGTGGCACTTTGATAGGATTGCCGTACCCGTTTACGATACCGTCAATCAACGATTATTTTCAGGAAATGTATTACTGGGATACGTATTTTACGAGCGTCGGACTGATTGCTGGCGGACTCGTCGCGCAGGCGAAAAATAACTGCAACAATTTAAAATATCTTGCGGACAGGTACGGGTTTATTCCGAACGCTTCGCGCACGTATTATCTAACGCGCAGTCAGCCGCCGTATTTTGCGTTTGCGGTGAAAGACCTTGAAAAAGAATACGCTCCGTACGAATTAAAAGATTTTTACTTTTCCGTTGCGAACGAATATGAATGGTGGCAGAAAAACCGCTCTACGGATACGGGATTAAATCGCTACGGCGACAACGGCGTTTCGGACAGACTGTATGCGGAAAGCGCGGAGTATGCGAAACAACGCATAAAAGTACCCAAAAATGCAAATGAAACGGAACTCGGTAAAGATCATTTCGCCGTTTGCGAAAGCGGATGGGATTGTTCGCCGAGATTCGGAAAGGTTATCGGATGTAAAGACAGTTTGCCGATCGATCTTAACTCTAATTTATATTTTTACGAAACGTATCTTGCTTCGTTGCAGTCTTTGCTCGGAATTAACGACGGTATCGACTGGGCTGAAAGGGCAGAAAAGCGTAAAAAAGCAATAGACTGTTTAATGTGGAATACGGAAAAGGAAATGTATTACGATTATAATTTCGTTACGAAAAAGCAAAGCGAAGTTATTTCCTGCGCGGCGTTTCATCCGTATTTCGTTAAAATGGCAGACAAAAACAAAACGCGAGGGCTGGAAAACGCTTACGACGCTCTGATGAAACCTTACGGCCTTGCATGTACCGATCGCGACTACGGGCATTATCAGTGGTCATATCCGAACGGTTGGGCGCCGTTGCAATATATTGCCTATATCGCCTTAAAAAATTACGATATGACCGACAAAGCGGAAAGCGTTGCGGAAAAATACGTAAAACTTCTTGAAAAAGTCTATGAAAATACCGGCACGACGTTTGAAAAATATAACGTGGCGGACGGTAACGATCGTACGCTCGACGAAAACAGCGATCATCACACTATGATGGGTTGGACGACAGGCGTTTACGTATATTTTAAAAAGGAACTTGAAAAAAATGATTGAAAAATATCGCTTGACAACCGAAGAAAAACTGCGTCTTCTTACTGGCGTCAATATGTGGAAAACGTATGACGCGAACGGAAAAGTCAAATCGCTTTATCTTTCCGACGGACCTCACGGAGTAAGGGCGGTCGACGAGCGTTTGCATACGGCGTATCCGTCGTTAAGTCTTGTGGGTTGCTCGTTTGACAGAAAAACAGCCGAACTTATGGGGCGGAGCATTGCAGACGACGCTATAGAACAAGGCGCAGACGTTATGCTTGCGCCCGGAGTGAATATGAAGCGCACTCCGCTTTGCGGCAGAAATTTCGAATATTTTTCCGAAGATCCGATTCTGAGCGGCGAACTTGCTTACGCGTATATCAACGGAGTGCAGTCAAAAGGGGTGGGAACGTCGCTTAAACATTTTGCCGCGAACAATGCCGAATATTTCCGCAACGTTCAGAATTGCGAAATGGACGAGCGCACACTTTACGAAATTTATCTTACGGCGTTTGAAATCGCCCTTAAAGCAAAGCCCTGGACGGTAATGTGCAGTTATAACATGCTGAACGGCGTTTATACGAGTGAAAACAGAGTGCTGCTTAAAGAAATTCTGCGTGATAAATTCGGGTTTGACGGAGTTATTATATCCGACTGGTGCGCGGTTATTAACGGCGGCAGAGCGTTAAACGCCACGCTCGATCTCCGTATGCCCGATAACGAAAATGCGTATGACGAACTGAAAAACGCGCTGGATCGCGGTTGGATTACTGAAAAACAGGTCGACGACGCCGTAAACAGAATTTTAACGCTCGTAGAAAAAACGAAAAACGATTTGAAAAAAATCGAATTTTCAAAATCGCAAAGACATGAAAACGCGAGAAAAATCGCAGAAGAAGGCGTCGTTCTTCTTAAAAACGAGAACGATATATTGCCGTTGAAAGCAGGCTCGTCGATCGACGTATATCAAGATCATAAATCGGCTAAATGCGCGTGCGGCGGCGGAAGCGCGTTCGTTAAAACGGATTATCGGATTCGCACCGTAGGCGAAGAGTTGGAAAGCCGCGGTTTTAAAGTAAAGAAACACGCGCATTGTCGCGGCGATATATACAGCGATTATCAGATCGTTTGCATAGGCGATTTCGAAACCGTGGAATGCGAAGGACAGGACAGATCAGATATCGACGTTGATAAAATCGATGAACAGATCCTTTTGAACGCAATTGATAGTGGTACAAATGTCATCGTCCTGGTGTTTACGGGCAGCGCAATCGATATGTCGCGTTTTGCCGATAAGGTAAAGGCGATTGTGTATGCAGGCTTTGGCGGCGAAGGAATTACCGAAGTTCTTGCGGATATTCTGTCGGGGAAAGTATGTCCCAGCGGAAAATTGGCAGAAACGTTTCCTTTCAGTCTGAGCGAAGTTCCCGTGAATCTTGACGAAGAAAGACAGTGCGGAGTGTTTTATAAAGAACGGCTGTTTATAGGTTACAGACACTATGAAAAGTATCGTATAAAGCCTATGTTTGCGTTCGGCTACGGGCTTTCGTATGCAAAATTCGAATACGGCGACCTTAGCGTTACAAAGACGGGTGAATGTGAATTCGAAGTAAGTTATACGATTGAAAACGTTTCGGATACCGACGGAAAAGAAATTTCGCAGGTGTACGTTTCCGATCCGGTAAGCACCTGTGAACGACCGATAAAAGAATTGAAAGAATTCAGCAAAGATTTTATAGCCGCTCATACTAAAAAACGCGTTACGCTGAAATTAGACGAAAGGGCTTTTCGTTTTTATAATCCGTCTTTGAAAAAATGGTATGTTGAAAACGGGAAATTTATAATCTGCGTCGGTGCGGCTTCGAACGATATAAGGCTTACGCAGGAAATTACGATTTGCCTGCCCGAAACCGAACAGGCTTCTAATTTCGGCAATTTTAACAGGGAAATATAAAAATGAAAAACGAAAAACGTTTTACGGTAGCGATAATCGGCTGCGGTTCGCGCGGAAGAGACGCTTACGGAAAATTATTCAAAAAATTTTCGGAAAAATGGGAAATAGTCGCTCTTTGCGACGTTTCGGAAAAACAAATTGACGTATCGGCGCAGGAATTTTGTGTTAAAAAGAAAAACTTATTTCTCGACGAAAACAAGTTTTTTGAAGAAAAACGAGCCGACTTGCTCGTTATCGCCACGCAGGATAAAGATCACGCGCGTCAGTGCAAAAAAGCGCTCGAACTCGGTTATAACGTGCTTTTGGAAAAGCCGATTTCTTCCGACGAAAACGAATTGAAAGAATTGTTGTCGACGCAAAAAAAGACGGGTGGAAAAGTGATGGTTTGCCATGTGCTTCGATATGCGCCCGTATATGTGAAAATGGCAGAGGAAATTAAAAGCGGCAGACTTGGAAAAATCATTTCCATCAATGCTACGGAGCAGATATGTTACTGGCATTTTTCGCATAGTTACGTTCGCGGGAACTGGAGAAATTCCGAAGAAACTTCGCCCGTAATTATGGCAAAATGCTGTCATGATATGGATATTTTGCAGTATTTTGCGGGCGCAAAATGCAAATCGGTATATTCCACGGGTTCGCTGTCTTTTTTCAATCGGAGCAATCAGCCCGAAGGCGCCGCCGAACGGTGCGCCGCGTGTAAATACAACGAAACCTGTACGTACAGCGCCGAAAACCAGTATATAAAACGGTGGAAAAAAGAAAACAGCCTTGAAGATTGCTGGCCGTTCAACGTAGTGTGCAGAGATATTCCGAATACGGAAGAAAAAATTCGCAAAGCTTATCGCGAAAATCAGTATGGCAGATGTGTTTTCGCCTGCGATAACAACGTTTGCGATAATCAGCAAGTAATTATAGATTTTGAAAACGGCGTACATGCTACGTTTCATATGAATGCGTTCAGCGATCAGATGGGACGAAAAATTCAAGTTTACGGCACGGAAGGGTTTATCGATTATCAGGGAACGGGGTTTTCGGGCGGCTTGCGGATAGATCATTATGCAAAAGATCAAAAAGTGTATGATGAAGCAGCGCTTTTGAAAGATCTCGGAAAAGATGCATTCGGGCATGGCGGAGGCGATGTTATGTTGCTCGATTCATTGTACGAAACTTTGTGTGGGAATGAAAAAGCCGAAACAAGTCTTGAAAATTCGATTGAAAGCCATTTAATGTCGATTGCGGCGGAAAAATCGAGATTGAGCGGCAAAGCTGTTATAATCCACGAATAGGCGGTAGCATTGAAACGGCCGGATTTTTCGCTTCTTCAAAATCAAAGTCGCTGTTTTTTCGCGGTTGTTTAATTGTTAAAGGCAAGCCTTGCGATGCGTTTTTGCGAACCGACGCGTTTAAAAAAGAATTTTTCACAATTAACGGCTTTAATCTCGGAAGATATTGGGAAAAAGGACCGCAAAAAACGTTGTATGTGCCTGCTTCCGTGCTGAAAGAAGGGAAAAACGAAGTTATCGTTTTTGAAAGCGATGGAATTGCGGGTAAGCCGATCATAGAATTTACTGCACAACCGGATTTAGGTTGAAAATTGCGAATGAGGTAAGATATGCAGGCAATCTGGGGCAAAAATTTGAGCGAAGAGATGAATATAACGCTTGCGTTTACGTTGGATATGCAAGCGGAAAGGCAATGTTCGATCACGCTTGCGGCCGCTTCGTGTTATAAAATTTATATCGACGGCAAATTTTTGGCGTTCGGGCCGCAAAGAAGCGCGCACGGATTTGCAAGAAAGAAACAGTATATAGTTTCCGCTCGTAATATCGCCGTAGAAGTAAATTCGGTATATTCAAAAAATTTTTGTTGGATTAAGCAAAAGCCGTTTTTTGCTTGCGAAGTCATCGCCGAAAACGGGGAAAAATATGAAGCGAATGATTTTATTTGTTATCGCTTAACTGACAGAAAACAGAAAGTACCGCGATATAGTTATCAGCGCGGGTTTGCCGAATTTTACGAAATGTTTGAAGATCGCGCGTCGTTATATCGCGGGAAGTCGGGTTTTCCGCGTGTAGAAACGGAATTTGCTGGATTGCCCGAAATCCGGGATTCCCGTGTGGACGAGCCGAAGTATAATTTGCATTTTCCGATTAAAGAAATCGAGCGGGGTGCGGTGGAAACCGACGAAGCTCTTGAAGTATGGAGAGATCGCGCGCAGACAATGGTGGGCGGAAAATTAGACGGCTTTCCGATCGACGAGTGGGAGGACAGAGCTACCGACGAGGCGAGTAAATTCGTTTATATTCCCGATGGCGAGCAGGGGAAGTTTCGTTATCGGACGGTAGATTTTTCGCGTGCGTTGACGGGGTTTGCCGAAATGAAAATAACGGCGGAAACCGCCGGCGACGTTTATGTGATTTTTGACGAAGTGCTTTTAAGCGAATTGGGAAGAGGCGAAAATTATATTAGTTTCAGTCGAGATACTTGCGCAAACGTTTTTAAATGGCATTTGAAGAATAAAGGACGTTTTTCCGTAGCTTCGTTTGAGCCGTATACGATGCGATATGCCTGCATTGTAACGTCTTTCGGGATCGACGCAAAAATACGAATACGCGATTACGAAAACCCCAACGCGGATTTTTCGGCGTTTGCTTCGTCCGATCGGGAATTGCAAGAAATTGTACAAGCCGCACGTGCCACATTGGCGCAAAACGCCGTTGATTTGTTGACGGATTGCCCCTCGCGCGAACGGGCGGGCTGGCTTGCGGACGTGTATTTTTCAATGGAAGCAGAGCGAATTTTTACGGGGCGCAATCAGGCGTTGCAAACATTTTTAGAAAATTATGCTTATGCAAACGCAGACGGATTGCCGCAAGGGATGTTACCGATGTGCTACCCTTCGGAAAATTTCGACGGTTTTATTCCAAACTACGGACTTTGGTATATATTGATCCTCGAAAAATATTCAAGACGATATGGGTGCGACGAAATTGTTTTAAAATCGTTGCATAATGTAAAAAAATTGCTTGAATATTTCGTCAGGTTTGAAAACGAACACGGACTTCTTGAAAATCTCGAAGGTTGGGTGTTTATCGAATGGAGCGCGGCAAATGAAGCCAGGCACACCAAAGGCGTTAATATTCCTTCGAATATAACATATGCGGCGGCTTTGGAAAAAGCGGCGAAGTTGCTGAACGACGAGTCGTTGAAAGAGAAGTCGGAAAAGATCAGAAAATGGATACGAGCCAATGCATTCGGCGGTATGTTTCTTACGGATAATCTGGTGCGAGATCAAAACGGTCGGCTTGTCAGAACAGATTTGTTTACGGAAACTTGCCAATACTACGCGTTTTGGTTTGAGTGTATAGATAAAAAGGAATATCCGGCATTGTATACGGAACTGATGGATCGCCTGGGGGTAAACAGGTCGGAAGGGTATCTTCCGGAAGTAAGCAAGGCGAACGTGATTTTCGGGCTATATATGCGACTTGATCTTTTAATGAGCGACGGGAGATATGAAGAAGTGCGGCAAGAAATAAAAAAATTATTTTTGCCTATGGCGCGCCGAACCGGCACGCTGTGGGAACATTGCGGGATAGGGGCGAGTTGCGATCATTGCTTTGCCTCGTACGTGATCAGATGGATTATAGAATTACAAGGAAAAGAAACGAAATGGTAAAAGTATTACAGTACGGCGAAGGGAATTTTTTGCGTACGTTTGCAGACGCGTATTTCGATACGCTGAATAAAGACGGCACGGGCGAATATTCGGTGGACGTCGTACAGCCGATACCGTTCGGCACGCTTGAAAAATTCAGAAAGCAAAGCAACAAATATCACATTGTTCTTCGCGGCACAAGCGGTGGGAAAGAAAGAGAAGACGTATACAAAATCGACGTGTTACACTCGGTAATTTCGCCGTTCGAAGAATACGAAAAATATATTTCGCTCGCGAAAGACAAAGAGCTGAAAATCATCGTGTCGAACACGACGGAAGCGGGGATATGCTTTAACGCGGCAGATAAATTCGAGGATTTTGCGGCGATCACCTATCCCGCAAAGCTCACGAAATTTCTATACGAGCGGTATTCGGCGGGGTTAAACGGCGTGTATCTATTGCCCGTGGAATTGATCGACAACAATGCGGACGCGCTGAAAGACTGCGTAAGCAAGTATATAAAGCTGTGGAAGTTGCCCGATGAATTCGCGAAGTGGAACGATACCGAAAACTATTATTGCAACACGCTGGTAGACAGAATCGTATCGGGGTATCCGAAAGACGAAGCGACGCGCGAACATTTATATGAACTAATCGGCGAAAAAGACGAGCTTGTATCGATCGGCGAGCCGTTCGGACTCTGGGCGGTGGAAAACAAGGGCGAAATTTCAAAATATATCAAAGCGGGCAGGCACAATATCGAAGTCGTGCTCACGAACGATATAAAATATTACAAGAAGAGAAAAGTAAGGGTATTAAACGGAAGTCATACGAATATCGTCCCCGCGGGGTTGTGGCTCGGAAAGAACACGGTGTACGATTGCATGCGGGACGCGCGCCTGAATCAATTTTTAAGCGAAACGCTCGCGAATGAAATAATACCGTACGTATCGCCGGATACGGCGGCAACGGCAGAATTTGCGGAAAGCGTGAAAGAGAGATTTTTAAACCCGTATCTTAACCATCAACTTACGAGCATCGCTTTAAATTCCATATCGAAATGGAAGGCGCGCGATTTGCCGTCGTTCAAAGATTATTACGAAGCGCACGGCGAAATACCGGAAAATCTTACGAAAGGTTTCGCGTATTTAATGGCGATGAATAAACTCACGGAAAAGCGCGAAGACGGGAAATATTATGCGAAACTGCCGAGTCGCACAATCGAGATGCACGACGAAGAAAAATATCTTGAATATTTCGCGAACGGCGGTTGCGTAATTGAATTTATGCAAGATGAAAGCGTGTGGGGCGAAGATTTAACGTTGTACGCAGGCTTTGCGGAGGCGGTAAAAGGGTACGTGAAGCGGCTGAGAGGCGGCGAAACCGATATATTATGAAAGCGATGAAAGGCGGCGTGATCATCAACGCAAAGGACAACGTAGGCGTGAGCCTTGCGGGAACGGAAAACATTCCCGCAGGGCATAAATACGCGTTGCGGGAAATA
>ENA-ORIC01000878-ORIC01000878.1-human-gut-metagenome-genome-assembly--contig:-NODE-878-length-33422-cov-6.903674_pt1 | contig 33422 bp, 38 predicted proteins | sample MGYA00243023_ERZ508732 | MGnify/ENA primary metagenome ERZ508732 (study PRJEB26277, sample SAMN04329767) | human gut metagenome | biome: human-associated habitat | host: Homo sapiens | place: USA... | reverse complement strand
TGGCTATCCGTGTCCCACGGATAGCCACCGCCCACATCCGGTTTTAATTTTTTGGTATCCATAAACTAGCCTCTCGTTGAGGCTATCTAGCCATCAGCCGAAGTGATGCCATAGTATTTTGGTAGTACTTCAACATAGGGGCCCAAATCGAAGCATACGTGTGCTAGGATTGCAGGTAACAGGCCAGAAAGCCACATTTGAACATGAAAGAAGCCCTTCTTACTTGGCGGTTAGGGGGCTTTTTTCATATCTATTTTTGCTCTTTAACACGCTCCAAAAACTCGGCGATAGCGATCGCCGCCATAGACGACTTAGCTACACCGCGACTCTTCGCGTAGTCATCGAGATCACGCCAAATTTCGAGAGGCAGAGTAACCTGGATTCTTTTCTTCTCCTCGGCCACTGCCATAGACAATTACCTCCTTCGTTGAACAAGCGAAATCGTACCACTACTGATTGAAACAAAGCGTATCACAAATACTGTCTAAAATACAAACTAACACAAAGTGGTACACCTAAATTCGCTAAATCTTTCCCATCGGTCAGATAGGCGCTCGAGTTTCCAAAAAGGACACAGGAAATTGCCAAAAGGGGCACAGTGAAACGTCCCTAGAATCAACTGTTACGATAAAAACAGGGGGTAACTCCGCGGACACGGCCTAGCGCGCTGCCATCCAGTGCCGATTCTGCCATACTCGCAATTCGGCAAGGATGAGGAGTATGAATTGATCGGGGCTTATAGGACAACACCAAAACCGGCATCGACGGCTCCATGGATGATTCGGATTCCAAATAGGCCCTGTTAGTTGAGCTACTTCTTTGCCGGTGTCGTATACGAAACCGCTATACCCGCGGCAATTGCCATGAGACAGCTCACGATGGATCCGAACTCATACTTCAAAACGTTTGTTGCGGTCAGGGCGATAATCAACACAGTCGCAATTTGCAGAATTATCATTATTACGAAGAGATTGATTCCTTGTTTGGCCGAAGTCGCTGAGTGAGTCTGGCTTCGTTGATTCAGGTTGTAGCTGACAACAAAAGCGATCAGTTCGCTTGATACGGGGCCGACTACATAGAAAAAGATTGCGTCAATGAAGCCTATAGTGTTGTAAGTGTTGTAAGTTGTTTCGCCGGAAAAAACAGCGTGTAAAGCATATCCAAATCTTGGCTGATTCATGTATGAGTAGGAGAAGACCAAGAGCGTCAATATTGCTACTACCAGAAGTGCATTCAGGATAAATCGTTTGCTTTTCATCGATCGCTCCTTCCGGGTGAGTCTTATATGTAATTCTACAGCAGCCTTTTTCAAAGATTGCTTAGTCCTAAATAACGTGCACTTTCGCTGGAGGGTCGCTGTTTGGCGGCCCTCTTTTTTGCACAGGCGCGGTGGGATGGTAATATCGGGCGGGAGTCAGCCGCTCTGATAGAATCGTCCTTGCTGTCGGCAGCCCTCGTGCCGGGCAGAGCCCTCCATTTGATGGGAGGTGATGCCCATGACCGATTTCACCGAGCTCGTGAAGCTCCTGACCGCTATGGTCTCGCTCCTCACGGCCCTTGTCGGCCTTTCCAAGGCACTCAAGCAGGGTTCGAAGCCCAAAAGACGATATGAGAAAGCCATTGGGGTCGCCTCCCCCGCGGCGCAGCTTCTTTCCGCGGGCTCGGGGTGCCACAATGGGCTTTGAGTATCGGCCCGTGCGGTAGCCCTTACCGCACCTGCGGGGAGGAGGCTTCCCATGCCCCATGTTACCTCCATCGGCCTGGACGTCCACGCGCGATCGGTCGCCGCGGCGGCGTTCAACCCCTTCACCGGCGAGGTGGTGCACCGCGACTTCGGGACGGACGCCGCCGAGATCGCCGAGTGGGCGCTCGGGTTCGAGGAGCCCAGGGCCTGCTACGAGAGCGGCCCCACCGGCTTCCACATGGCGCGCGAGCTGCGCGCGCTCGGCCTCGACTGCGCCGTGGCCGCCGTCTCCAAGATGCAGAGGCCGGCGGCGGACGCCCGGCGCAAGAACGACCGGCGCGACGCCGAGTTCATCGCCCGCATGCTCGCCACCCACAACATCGTCGAGGTCCCGCTGCCCGACATGGCGGTCGAGGCCGCCCGGGACCTCGACCGCGCCCTCGACGACGCGACCCGCGAGCTCCGCCGCTCGAGGCAGCGTCTCAACATGTTCCTGATCAGGCTGGGCCACGTCTGGGACGAGCGCAACGCCGACGGGGCGAGGAAGAAGGCCTGGACGAGGGCCCACTGGAGGTGGGTCTCGGAGATCAGGCTCGAGGGGCCGCAGCGCGACGCGCTGGAGTACTACGTCACGGCCGCCCGCTGCGCGGAGTCGGACAGGCGGCAGCTCGAGAGGAGGGTCGTCGCGCTGGCGGGCACCGACCGCTGGCGGGCGACGGTGGAGGCGCTGTCCTGCATCAAGGGTGTCGACACCCTGACGGCCTTCAGGCTCGCGGCGGAGGCCGGGTCCTTCAGCAGGTTCCGCTCGGCGCCGGCCTTCGCGAGCTGGTGCGGGCTCATCCCGTCGGAGCACTCGAGCGGCGAGTCCGAGCGGCGCGGCGGGATAACCAAGGCCGGCAACGCGCTCGCGCGCACGGCGCTCATAGAGTCCGCATGGCACTACTCCACGTGCTCCCCGAGGCCCAAGGCCCCAGCCCCCGGCACCGACGTGCCCCCGGTGATACGCTCGAGGGCGGACGACTGCACCGCCAGGCTCCACCGCCGCCGAGAGGCGCTGGCCGCGGCGGGCAAGAGCGCGTGCAAGGCCAACGCCGCCGTGGCGCGCGAGCTCGCCTGCTGGGTCTGGGAGATCGGGTGCAGGTCCGAGGGGACCGTCCTCTAGCGGCCGGCGACAACCGACTCCCGCCGGGAGGGCCCGCGCCTCGACGCATCGCCGGCGCGAGTTCACGACCTTTTTGATGGGCAGCCCCCGGGCCGCGCCCGACAAAAGACTGGATTCGTACGATAGCGCCGGACGGAGAATCGAAATGCGGTGGGGTGCGCGGACATACCGGGCTGACCGCCGGAAGCGCACCCGCAAGAGCCCGCGGATATTAGCTTGCCAGGCAAGCGTCGACTAAGCCATGCAGCGTGCGCGGGCTCTCCCGACGGGAAACGAAAAAGCCCGGTTTCAAACCGGGCTCGAACGAACATGCCTATTGACAATGGCTTTCTCATATTAAGAAAGGCCACCGTCGCTAAGACGATGACCTAACTCTACTAAGCAACGGCTCTGCCCAGCTCACCACAACTTGGGCTGCCGTCGGCATCATTTTACCCTCCTGACGAGGAATTCGTCCATATTTCAAAAATCAAATCCTGTTCGCGCGTGGGCGTAAACTTTTAGTTGGGCAAATCCGGCAGATTGGAGCCTGAAACATGAGGGATATGCACCTCATGTCGCTCATAAAACGTCTCCTGACCTCGAAGGAGAACGTTTTTTAGCGACAGAAGGAGACATAAACATGATCTGGTTTACCAGCGACACCCACTTCGGGCATGAGAACGTGCTGAAGTTCACCGACCGCCCATGGGAGACGATTTGGCAGATGAACGACGCCATCGTCGACAGCATCAACGGCAGGGTTGCCGTGGACGACGAACTCTACATCCTGGGTGATTTCTCATTCAAGATGACCGCCCAGGACGCCTATGGGCTTCGCAAGCGGATTGCCTGCAGACGCATCCACCTCGTCCCGGGAAACCACGACAAGGACTGGACCCAGCCGGCGGTCGCTGGCGCCTTCACCGTGGAGCCGCCGATCTGCGTGCTCAAGATCGACGGGCAGAAGATCGTCCTGTGCCATTACCCCATGGCCGACTGGCAGGGCATGAGCCATGGATCGTGGCACCTTCACGGACACATCCACAGCAGCGGCGGCGCGTACAACGAGTTCAACCGCAAGCAGGGCCTTCTGCGCTACGACGTCGGTTGCGATGCCAACGGGCACTCCCCGGTGAGCCTCGACGAGCTGAGGGAGTGGTTCGCCGGAGTCGGCGAGCCGTGCGGCCGGGTGAAATGGCCCTGGTGGGTCAACGAGACCGGCGACAGGCAGGTCGAGCGCGAGCTGGCGGCGTACAAGAGGGAAGAGGTGATTTGATGACGGTCTATGTGACGGGCGACATCCACGGTGGGCTCGACATGCAAAAGCTGCGCGACTGGGATCTTGGGGATAGTTTGACGAGCGACGACTATCTCATCATCGCGGGCGACTTTGGCTTTCCGTGGGATTTCTCTGCCGAGGAATGCGCCGACATCGCCTGGCTGGAGTCGCGCCCCTATACCGTGCTGTTCGTCGACGGCAACCACGAGCGCTTCGATCACTGGGCGGAGCGCCCCATGGAGTTATGGCACGGTGGGCTGACGCAGCGCCTGTCAGACACCTCGCCCATTCGGCGCCTGACGCGCGGCGAGGTCTTCGAGCTCGACGGCTCGACGGTCTTCACCATGGGCGGTGCCACGAGTGTGGACAGGGAATACCGCGTGCCGTATTCCAGCTGGTGGCCTCATGAGCTCCCGGACGAGCGCGATTTCGATACCGCGCGGACAAAGCTCGACGAGGTCGGCTGGAAGGTCGACTGCGTCATCACCCATACCTGCTCGACGCGCATGCTCTCGCCGACGCTCTATCCGGACCCAGGCTGGGAGCGTCCTGATGTGGACCGGCTGACCGAATTCCTCGACGAGCTCGAGGACCGCCTGGACTATAAGCACTGGTATTACGGACATTTTCACCGAGACGGCAATCCGGACGAACGGCACACGGTGCTGTATGACCGGATCGTGAGGCTCGGGGACAAACTCCTGCCGTGGGGTGCGTACTGATGACGGTCTATGTGACGGGCGACGTGCACGGCAGGGCCGAGTACGGGTCCAGCCGGTTTGCTTTCAAAAATTGGCCGCTGGGCCGGACCCTGACGCGCGATGACGCGGTGATCGTGGCCGGCGACTTCGGCTTTGTCTGGGATGGGTCCAACGCCGAAAAATACTGGCTCGACTGGCTCGAGTCGAAGCCCTGGACCACATGCTTCGTGGACGGCAACCATGAGAACCACCAGATGCTGGGAGAACTGCCGGTACGGGAGTGGAATGGGGGCCTCGTCCATGAGGCCTGCCCACATGTGCTGCACCTGATGCGCGGCGAGGTGTACGACATCGACGGGCTCACTGTTCTTACCATGGGCGGCGCCGCGAGCAACGACAGGCAGTATCGCAAGGAGGGGAGGAGCTGGTGGCCCGAGGAGATGCCGAGCGAGGGGGAGATGGACCACTGCCGTGCCTCGCTCGACCGCGTGGGCTGGAAGGTCGACTACGTTGTGACTCACGAGGCCCCTGCTGCCCTGGCGGAGAAGCTGTGCCGCGAGCGCGGACGCGAGTATCGGGGCGACCGGCTGCAGCGATTCCTTGCCGAGCTCGACGGCCGGCTCGGCTACCGAGCCTGGTTCTTCGGCCACTACCACGACGACGAGTGGCGTGACGACAGGCATCGCCTTATCTACCGAGATATCGTGCCGATCGAAGATGCTGCGCCCGGTTCTAGGAACCTTCTGGAAGCGCTCTAGAAGGTTCCTAGAAATCAGCAGCCTGACAGGAGAAGCGCGGGGCTACTCGCCCCTCATCTTGGTCATAACCTCGACCTTGGCCTCGGCCACGGCCGCACGCTGCTCGGAGGCGGCGAGGCGGTCCTTGAGGGCGGCGACCTCGGCCGTCAGGTCGCGCTGGGCCAGGAGTGTGTCGGCTTGGGCTTTCAGTGCGGCGTCACGCTCGCCGCGCAGCCGCTCGATCTCATCGACCATGGCCTCAGCCTCGGCATGGAGTTGGACAACCTGCCTGCCGAGCCCCTTAGCACGGGAGAGGTACCTGACGCCCGCGGCGTGGAGCTCGTTGTTCTCGAGTTCGAGTCTCGCGGTATCGAGCTCGAACTTCTCCTCGATAAAGGCGACCCGCTCATTGCAGTCGGCCTCGATCTTTTCATTCCGATCCGTCGCCTCGACGAGCTTGCGGTTGAATTCGTCAAGCTGGGCCCTGAGCAGCGCGTTCTCGGTCCTGAGGTCGGCCGTCTCGAGCAGTAGCTTCTCCCGCCACGTCTCCTCGGTCCGCTCGGTGGCCTCCTCGTGGACGGACTTCACGCCGTAGATTTCCCTGATTTTTCTCTCGTCTGCCATTGCGGTGCTCCAATCAACAACGGCATGGCTCCGCCATGCCAAACGGCTGGGAACAATGCGCGGCCGCTGTTGATTTGTAGTCATCCTGCGATCGGTGAGTTCTAAAAAGGCGTCTCAGGTCATGCGTTCACGCAGGGTTTCAGTTGGAGAAATACCGCACTCTTATATAGTAGCGCCGCCGCACGCGAGCTTATTAGACAGATCGCGAAACGATGGACGGGCTCATTTCCTGACGCCCACCAATCCGCGTTCACGGAGGATGCGATACAGGGTCGATTTGGAGATGCCTGTGGCGGCGCAGATGTCGGGGATGGGCGTCTCCCGCGCAAGGTAGAGTTTCACGGCGGCATCCGCCTTGACGTCCGCGATGCGCGGGCGGCCACCGACGTTGCCACCATGGTTCCGTTTTACAGCGATGCCCTCGGCCTGGCGCTGCTTAATCAGATCGCGCTCAAGCTCGGCTGTGCAGGCGTGGGTACCCAGCACGAAACGGCCGAAGGCAGTATCGAGGTCGACCGGCTGTTTCAAAGAGGTTAGCTTCACGCCGAGATTTCGGAACATAAGGTCGTAGTTCAGCAATTGCCTGGTCGATCTGGTTAGGCGCTCCCAGGACTCGACTACCACTTCATCGCCGGCCTTCATCTTCTTGAACAGACGCTTCTGCTGAGTTCGGTCACCGTCCTTGGCACCCGTGACCTTGTCTTTGTAGATATGGCCATAGGGCACACCGGCGTTGACCAACGCCTCGATTTGCCTGTCTAGCTTCTGATCCTTCGTGCTCACGCGAGCGTATCCGTATCTGGTCATTTTCAGCCTCCTGCCTTGTCTTTTGATTTTCTCATGGGAATGCAAGGGGAGGTTTTGGCACTGGGTTTTGGCACTCGCCGTCCACGGCATCGAGGGTTCGGTTTTCGGGTGCCGCGCGGCATACGTTTTGGAACGAACGGTTGGCGAATAGGCCATATAAGTTGATGCGTCGAATATTCTACTACCAAATAGTAGTAGAATATTATCGTACGATTGGAGGCAAATGGTTCAGATACACCGAAGGGTTCACGAGCGACATCCCGAGTTGGATGTCGGAGATGTCGAGGCGGCATGGGAGAACTACCGCTTCGCGGCCGTTCGCGTACCCGGGGAACAGGAGATGCGGACGGGCTACGACCCACGTGGCCGGTATATCGAGATGGTCGGAGTCCTCCTGGCTGACGGCGTATGGCTTATCTATCACGCCATGACGCCGCCGAGCAAGAAGACGCTGAAGGAGATCGAGAGCGCGAGAAGGAGAGGTTACTGATGGAGTTCAGGCTTGCAAACGGAACCGTGATCACGGACGAGGACATCGAGCGCGAGTGCGCGGAATATGAATCCGGCTCTTGGACGGGGGCCCTGGCAAACCTCCGCGTCGGCCGCCCAAGGCTCTCCGAGGGAGAGGCCAACGCCAATCTGTCTTTCAAGTGCCCGAAAACGGGCGCCGATCTCATCGAGAGGGCGGCCACCGCGTGCGGGATGCGGAAGTCGGAGTTCCTGCGCTCGGCTGCGCTCGAGAAGGCTGAGAGAATCCTCAGGTCGGCATAGCCTCACGGCATGCCTTTTCGTGGGCGCGAAATGGGCTACATCGCGCTTATGTTAGCTATATAACTAACATAAGCGCGATTAAACAGGGCGCCGGGGCAAGACGTCTGCTTTATTCAATGGTGGGCCCCTTTCGCGATTCCCTTGCCGACGGACCTGCCGCAAACGGGTATAATAGTGTTAGCGAAATCACTAACATAATTAGGAGGCGATTGCCATGGGCAGGTGCGAGCCGAGGGCAAATGAGAACGACCCGGGGCTGATCACGCTGCCGGAGGGCATCGACGAGCTGAGCGACGCCGTCGAGCAGGAGTTCGACGTAACCACCAAGCAGGTGTGCCGGGCACTGCAATGCACGAGGCCGTTCGTACTGGCCCATTGCCGACACATCAGGCACATCTTCGTCTCAGGCGACTGGTCCGACAAGGTCGGACTCGGACCGGGCGGAGGCTTCATCTGGTCCCGCAACGAACTCCGAGACATGGCGGTGAGCGGCACAGTCGAGCGACGCACCCGCGTCGTCGGCGCCGCTGACATACTGGCCGGCAACCGGGAGGCGCTGGACTGGCTCGACGCGGCGAAGGCCGAGGCGGGGAAGATAGCGATGGACCCGAGCAGGCCGCGCGCGGATGAAGTCCATTTCCGCGAGATGTCCCGCGAGGTCTTCGAGAGGGTCTACCTGCCGGACGAATGGAAGCCGGCCTATAACGCGGCGAGGCGCAAGAGGTCAGAACTGCATTGGGTCGACCTCGGCGAGCACCCGCGGTCATTCGACGAGCTGGGGACCGTTTGGAGGACGACCGCGGACCGCAAAGGCTACGGGGACACGGACGAGGAATGGTCGAGGGCGTATCGGCGCAACGGAGCGGTGCGGCTCACCATCACCCTGCCCGACGGCGCGACCAAGGTCATGCATGCGCCCGACCCGACGCCTCGGGCGCGGTTCGACGACTTCCTGGCGACAATTTTGCCTGTCGAGCTGCTGCCGCAGGACTACATCAGGGATGTCGTTCTCGGGAGTGACCATATGGAGCCGCAGGAACTCAAGCTGTACGGCTAATTCGCCTCATAGAGGCGGGCCGTCGCCCCAAAACCAAACAGAATCTCGAATAAGCATATGAATCGACCGCCCGGTAGTACGTGCCCGGGCGGTCGATTCTATCGACCATGGGCGCGATTCCGTGAGGTCGTTTTTCTGGCACCCGCCGTTTACGCCGATTCCAAAGCGCCTATCGACCGCTCAACGAGCTTTGCGAGTGCGATCCCGTGCACATTGTCGGACATTTGAATTGTCCGACAATGTCTGACAGCACTGTCAGACATTCGCGCACGATCAAGCGAGCTTCGCGAGCGATTTCAGGCCGCATGCGGCCCCAGCTGCGGCTTTGCCGCAGGTTCAATGTCTGACATTCCCAATGTCTGACATTGAACGAAGCTGGCGTGCAAACTGACTCTTAAGGGTCAGTTTGCACCATCCCAATGTCGCGATTTTGGATGGTGACGCCACGGCGGTCGCATCTTCGAGGGGAACACCCGGTGCTGGGTCGATAAATCCGCCATGTCCGTTATCGTAATAATCTCTCGCAGACACCATCTCACTCTCCGCCGCACCCGTGTCTTTTATCGTAATAATTTGAAATTTGGCGCTATTTCGTTCCTGTCCGTTATTGTAATAATGAGGCGCGCGAGCGTCCTTCCCCGGTCCAAGGGCGGAGCCCTGGCAAGCGCCGAACCGCCCGGGTCGGCGGCAGATTTGTACCCACATTTACGATGGGGGTACAAGTATGCGTCTCTTGCGGGATTTCTCGTTTATCGGCAGAAAATCGAGGTCAGAAGATGGATGAGTTCTTGAGCATTGAAGATCTGCGGTGGGAGTTCGGCGCGTCGCGAGCATGGATGTACAAGTATCTGGCGCCGCATATCAAGTCAATCACCGTGAAGTGCTCGACCGACGACGGCGAGCGCCTGTGCAAGCGTTATAGCCTCGATGATGCACGGCGCGTGGTCGCTGAAAAGGCTCGAGCCGAGGTCTATTCCGTGCCCGTTAAAGCGGACCCCGGGAAAAGCAGCTATGCTCCGTACCGCCGCCCGCGGCGCGTGCGAATCAAGACGAGCACGTACATCGCCGAATATATTGTCGGCTTCGGCCATCTCTGGCAGATCGACGAGATTGCAGAGGAATACTGCGGTAAGCGCTCAAGAGAGGCGGCATATCAATTCATCTACCGTAACGCCTGGATCGCAATCGTGTTCGGCAACAAAACTTTCTATATCCCGAGGCGCACCACACCGCAATTCGTGGCGGCAGCAGTCGAGGTGTTCGGAGATGCCGCCCACACCGTCGAATACGCACGCGGCGGGCACAAAAGTGACGCCACGGAATAGCGGCACTATGTAACAAATGAATAAGTTAACGGCGTAAAAAAGTGAAAAACCGAACTACGTAATATCGACAATGCGACATAACGCAATAACGACAAAGCGGAATAGCCGCACTATGTAACCACGTAATAACAGAACTATTGAACATCGGACTATTCGGTCCTGAAATCTGTCCGCAAGAGTCGTACGCTGCCGTACAAAATGCCCGGCAGCGTACCGCCGCAAGCGGCGCACGCTAGGGCTCTGCCCTAGCACCCGGCACTCGCGGCGTTAGCTCATTGTTCTGCAATTCAACGGTTACGTTTTTCAGTTTTGTCGTTATCACGTAGTTCGGTAATTACACAGTTGCGTAGTGTCGTAATTGCTTTGTTCGGTTGTGTCGCAGTTCAGATATGAACAACTGCCGCAGGCGCCGGGTACTAGGGCAGAGCCTTGGCAGTACGCGGACGGCCGAAACGCAGTTTTGTACGGCAGCGTACGACACTTGCGGGCGAGCTCCGGCTATGCCATTGCTGAATTACGACAAAACGCAACAACAGAGCCGTGTAACCGCGGCATAACTGATTTACAGACGATACGAAGAACGTAATGAATGAACTAGTGAACTGCGACACAGCCGAAAAAGCGAACAGCTATAAACCCAAAAAACGCATTGAAGCAGGAGAGATGTTTTAAATCTCAGCCCACAAATCGAGAACAGTGGCGTCCCGACGAACCGTGGCAAAATAGTCGCAGTAGTCATAGGCATCATCGGGACTGCGCATCACGGCAACAAGATCTCCGTTGTGCGCATCAACAACTGCATGTCGAAATCCCATCGTCTGACGCATCATCCGGTTGCGCTGCCGCTCGATCTCGATCGCATCCAGCAGGAGGTTGCCATCATCGTTGGTCATTTGAAACTCCGATCTAGGCGATTGCCTTTTCCTTGGCGAAGGAAATGAACCTCTTCAGCGACCAGATGCCGTCTCCGAATTGAGGCAGGCTACCTTTTGAGACTGTTTAATCTGAACAATAAGATGTGTACCAGTAAAACCTGGTTTCGGCATTGATTGGAGTAGTCATGGCGATATGCGAAATTGCGGTCGTATTCGATGAGAGCGAAATGGCTTTGATCCAGGCTCATACGGGCACCTCAAATATGTCCTTTTCCGAGTTCGTGAGAAGGGCTGCGCTTGAGAAAGTCGAGGACATGGTGGACATCGAGGCATTCAACGAAGCGCTGATGGAAGATGACGGTACCCGCTACTCAATGGCCGACGCCATGCGTATGGCCATGAAGGGTGAGTAGCCGTTTGCGGCGCCAAGCTGACCGCCGCAGTAGGGGCAATAAACGGCCTTCATGGGCACCTCTTCCGAAAGGGTGTTTAACGGTTCCGGAAAAGGTTATCCACCTGCGGGAACGATAGGCAACCGGACACACATTCTGTCCGAGCGGTTAAAAGCGGGCACGGAATTTAAACGGCTGAAAAAGGGGCATCGACCTGCGCCGATGCCCCTAAAGTAGACACACATTTTGTCCTATAAGCCTCATTTATTTGCGAAGAACATCGGCTAGCCGCAGGATTGAAATCATCGACCGATAAGTGAGTTCCACTTTTTCGCCCGCAAGCAGTCGTTTCGAGCCAATCTCATCTAGCCCCACAAGCCGAGAAAACAGCGGGCCGCTCATCGTGCCCTCGTCAATTGATTCCCTTATGGTCTTCAAAACGTCCGTATCATGAAGCGATGCCGAGCTGTAGGGGGCAACACGGGCGGAACTCTCAATTAACGACGAGACAAAAGGATGGAGATGCTTTGGACATAGTCCATCAAACACCACATCCCCATTGTCATCCGAGCCGACCAGGCGCCAAGTATAATGATCGACCCAGTCATCTCCGTCATATATGGCGTCCATGAGCAGCTTCCCGTCTAGAGAGAGAAACCTATTTGGACATCGGGGCGCAAGACCGCAATCCATATCGGGCCTGCAGCAGCTCCAACCCAACGCACCACATAGGTTCCCTTTCGTACATGTGTATCAATCTGCCCCGAAATGCCGGTGAATGCAATTCCAGACCCATTTGTCGGATAGCAATCGACGTATTTTTGTTTTCCGCTCACAACCTTGTATAGATATATCGTTCCAGCAAAAGAGAAGGGATCGTTCGCAATTTTGTCCGGAAGAACTTGCCACCTCAAAATCCCGCTACCAATATGGTCAAGCTTGACCGTTCCGCCGTCCCCCTCAAAAGTGGCAAGGGGATTTACCCCAGACTGAGAGTCGGCATCGCCCTCCTTAGCAGTTATCAGCAGGCTGCCCGTATAAGACTGCTGAGGCTCACCTTCAGGACAGGCAGCCTCGGCCCAAGAAGGGCCACTCAGGCAGAACAGTCCGAGCAGCATCATTACCAACAAAAGAAAACCCTTAGTTCTTTTCATCTATATCCCCAACGTCTCTCGACATTTGTATATCGTGACTATTTTAGATCTATATGGCCAATTCGAGCCCTCACCATGGCAATTGCTGCTGGGTTTCTTTTCATTAAAATTTCACTTTGGTAAATCCCCGCCCCTAAGCATTAAACCCGAAGTCCGCCGAGTGGGCGAAAGTAAAAGAGGGTCGAACCAGAAGCAGTTCCCGGACAATTGGCGTCCGGCCAGACACTTCGGTTCGACCCTTTCTTTCAGGATTCTGTAACAGCTGATTGAATTGCAGCGCGCTAGGGCAGGACAGTTCAAAACTAGCGAGGCGTGTCGCCGCGAGTATAATCGCCGCGATCGACGACGCGGTCGTCCAGCTGCCTCGACACGGCGCCACCGCTGTGCGTCTGGCCCATGGCGCGACAGAAGGAGACACTGTTGGGGCCGATGGGCTAAGACCGTTGCTGACCATGTGCCATTAGCGGCCATTGGCACATGTCGAGCCAGACTGATTCCGTGGGTATAGGGTGGCATTTCACTGAGGTCGGAAACTCCCGCAACCATTGATTAATTTCGATATGTCCGAAATTAATATTACATACATGGGTAACAAGCATATATGGGAGCGCTCAAGTAACCGAAGCAACCGAGCCGGGGCAAAAAGTGGCAAGAAGGACCCCGGTGAGAAGTTTGGAGGCGAAGATGAGTACAACGAAAGACCTGTTTATTACTCGCAGGTCAATCCTGACGGCAGCCGCATTGGGCGGACTGTCACTAATCACCCCACATGGTGCATTTGCTGATGGTTACAATTCTGAAACTGTAGAATTCCTAGCATTCCCGGATCTGAGTGAATCTGATGTCGAGGCGATTGTGCGTCAACGTGCAGAGCAAGAAGCGGCCCTTATCATAGAAGAGGCGATGTCATCTGATGATGTTGAGCTCTATGCGACACGCGGTCGCCCAAGCTACAGCACCGTATACGGGAGCGTGCAAACGAAAGCCAGCGGATGGCACGACGTTGCTGGGCAGCCCCCGGGGGGCATTCACATCGACGGGAGCGGTTCTGTAAATGTCCAGCGGTATGGCGGCGGTTCGGTGAGTGTATCGGTGCCGCTCCCGAATGGTGTCGGAAGCATAGGCGTATCGATACCGCTGGCAAAGCGCGAGGCGATGGCGACTGGGTTTTCCATTGATATCGGCGGCGCTGGCTTTTGGAAAGTAACGGCGAACGTTGAACACAAGGTCCAGCCGTTTGTTGTTTATGAGACCGTCAATGGCGTCAAGAAGGTGTACAAAAAAGCAGCGACGAATGACTTCTTCCGTCTTGCCTTAGGCAAGCGAAAAGTAGGATGACATGATAGGCAAGAGCTATGCAAAGATAGCGATTGTTGGCCTTGTAATCGGTCTTGCAATGGCACTATGCGCATCATTCGCGAAGTATAGGGCCGAGCAATCGTTTATTGATGGCGCTGAAAACGGTTTTGGCATAGACGGGATGTATGTCAACGATGGCGCGACCAGGACGTCTATGGCGATTCTTGCAGGCGAAGACATGGAATGGCAAATCTGCAATGACGATGGCTCTTGTCTGAGTGGTCGTTTGGCCGCAACGAGCGATCCGAATTCGTTCGATCTTCTCGACAATGATGGAGCGGATTGCGGTTCTGTTCACCTTTCATATGCATCGCGAGATGGGATGGACGGCATTCTCTACGTCTCCCACGAAACTGGCGATTTCAAGATGCACAGGACTAACCGAGCGCCGGCTTTTATCGAGGAGTGAGAGTTCCCGGCGGCCTGATCGGCAGGCCGCCGGGGTATCGAACCCCGCATTCATCCGTACACACACGGATGAATGCGGGAAGTGTCCGGATGAAATTGATAATCAAGGAAACAAAGCCGTCCTGCCCGGGACGGCTTTGTTCTTTAAAGGCCTGGTTTTACCCTAGCCCAAAATGGCCAGAATGGTCACCAGAAGAAGAGCGACGATCATAAGACGGAGCTCGGACATAGCGACCACCTCCCCGAAAACTCGGGCAGGGCCAAGCTAGCGAGGCGGAGTACGAGCTGACTGCTTTCTGTTTAATGGCTGTCAATCTCTTCTGCCGTCTCTTTTCGCTTTTACTCAGTAGTTATAGCTAAACGAGTAATTGCACTCAATTGCAAAACTGATCCGGCTGCGTTCCGACTTAAAGATTTCTGTTGTCTGGTTCATCTGCCAGATAGTCGTGGGGAACATAGTCAACGTGATAACGCTTTTCAAGTTCCTCGATAAACCGATCGACCTTTCGAGCATTTTGATAAACCTTTTCAAGCGTTCGGAAAACAGCTTTCTCGTTGTACGCGGGAAGCCCCTGGGCGTTCACAAAATACATCAGCTGATTGAGGTTCGTCCCTTCCTTCAATAACTCATGATGGAGTTTTTCACCTTCAGCAATATCGAAATTGAATGATTCAATCTTTCCGTAGATCGCGCTGCGGCGAACTAGCTCGCTTACAGAGACGCCAAGCACTGCCGCCCGCTGTTCGATCGCCTTTTTTTCTGGAGCGGTCAGCATCACATGAAACGAAACGTCGCGTTTCTCGGCGATGGCTTCACCGCGCTCGTCAGTTTTTTCCGGCGCGTGTTTGCGCCCCTGTTTCTGCAGCGTTTTATTTTTTACGCGTTCAGTTTTCTTGCCAGTCTCAAGATCGTCGAGAGAAATCGAACGGCTAATCAAAACGGAGCGGATTAGTTCAGCTTCTGTGCAACCGGCTTCGTTACAAAGTTGTTGAAGGGTTTCTTTTTCTCCAGGGGTCAACGTCGCTTCGACTTTCTCGCTTCGTCTCATTTTCATCCCTTCAGTTTCGGAGTGGCCTCCGAAACAAGATTTGGAAAGGTGCGCCGAGTTTTTCTCGGATGCAAAACCGTTTCGCGCGAAACGGAACTCAGCTTTGCCTGTTTTCTTTTCCCGTAGGAGGGAAAAGCAAGATCGTAAATGGCCATAGTTCATGTTTACATGTAATTATGGCCATTTACGTACATCTTGCAATCTCCGGAACGGTGATTGGGCGAAACGCAGTGTAGACGTGGAATGAGAGGCCTCATTCCAAGCGAGAGGCCTCGCGGCGTTGTAACTGCGTGAAGACCGTGAGCGGAAGCGAATTTTTAACGCGAAGGATGCTGAGTGTTAGAAATTCGCTGTAGCGAGAGCGGAGCGGAAATGCGAATGCGAGGGATGCCGAGTGTTTGCATTTTTGCGAAGCGGGTTTGCGGCGCCTGCGACGCAAACATTCGACTTCGTCGAATCGTTTTCATGGCGTTTGCGAAAAAGTTGAGACAGCTTTCGACAATTTCAATGGCGCGGAGAGTCATTAGCGTGACTCGCAGCGCTGTTGGATTTGTCGAAAGCTGACGCGGCTCGCATTACGAATCGAATGGCGAGTCGATTTTCATGCGGCGTGCACACACGCCTACGATCGCGACCGATGGTCGCTATCTATTTTCAAAACTCGCGTTTTGTTTTGACGCGATATGAAATGCGATATGAAAAAACGAAACGCCCGCGCGAGTCGTTTTGACTTTTGCGCGGGCGCGATTCGATTCAAATGAAAATCAAGACGGTGAGTTTTTGAGTTTCGCGGTTTAGATCTCAGAAAACAGATTTAGAAGCTGCGGCGTCGATTTCACTTCGCCCGCAGCATTACGGCGCAAGAACATCCAAGGGAACAACTTGGACACCGCGGTCGGTAACATAGGCTTGTGAGTGGGGCGACCACTACGCCAGGCGCCGAGAACGGGGAATACCACACGGCAAGGCACTCAAAGCGCTGACGCGAAAGAGGTTGAAGGTCACCTACGCGATCATGCGGGACAGGGTGCCCTAAGCCACCTAGTCGAAGCACAGCACTCCGAACAGGCTGGAGTCCGCCGGTCAAAAGGCCTGGCGTCAGCATTTCGCGATTCGATCTCGCGAACGGCATTCCCCGGTTGACAAAACTATAGGAACACCCGTGCTGTTACCCCTGCCATGCGTGTGATTGAGTATCTGCTAGCTTAAGCACTGCTGAATATCGCGTAACAGCACCGCCGTTATCGTGTGCGGACATCTGGCAGACGCTGGTCTCTGTGCCCTTTTATTGCTAGCGCTCCATCTACAGCGCTGCCGCATGATGGCCTCTCCCATGTCGGCCCAGATCGCGTCTATGTGGAACCTCCTCGTTCAGTCGACCGCATGGCGGCACGAGTGTAACGGGGTGCCTGGAGATGCATTTAATAGCGGTGCCTGACGGCAATATTCAGTCGGGAAGGCAGCGGTGCTGATTCGCAATACAGGTGGTGTCGAAAGGGCCTAGGACTCATGTGATTGCATAAGCCGCAACAGTGTTGAAAAGGCTAACTGCTTTTGTTCGTGCATTGGCATCATATTCATAAAAACAACCGGTCCCGACGTTGAATCTAAAATCATCGTTTAGCATTGATCCTGGCTGTTTCCAGAAAGCCACTAGTTTTTTAACTCATACATGAAAAGGAGGTGACGAAAATGGAGAAAGAGGAAATCGAGCTGGCCAGCGATAAATCGGCTTCCGACATCGAGATCACTGTTGAAGAACTTCTGGACTTCGGCATTGATGTTGATCAGGTTATACAGCGCCGCTGCTAAGGTCTGATAACACAATCGCCTCCGTTTAATGTGACGGAGGCGATTCCTATTCGCCCGAAAGAAAGGAGCTCAAGTTGAAGGTTGATTTCACTCTGATCAATCCGGTGAATCACTACAGGAAGACCCTTGTTGATAATCTGGCCATCTTGAATCTAAGGGCCGTTTCTGAAGCAGCGGGATTTTCAACTCACGTTATTGACTTTCAGCGTAAGTTCCTCGAAGAAGAAAAGACTTTTTCAAAAGAAATCTATCGGTGGTTCTCCGACGAAATAAAAGCAATCGACTCCCATATTTTTGGTATTTCGATCATGAACGCCTCTTATATCTGGGGCATTATGATAGCGAAGATTATTAAACGGGCGCATCCCGAATCGGTTATCATATTTGGTGGTCCCCAGATCACTTCACTTCGAGAAATGGTTTTTCAGGATTGTCCCGAGGTTGACTTTCTATCGATCTTTGATGGGGAAGAAACCCTCCCGCTTCTACTCGAATATATTGCTTGCGGCGCTCAGGGCGATTTACCTAAAAATTCGATTTCTAAAACCGGGGATTCTGGATTATGCGAGTTGATTGAATACGACATTAACAACCTTCCGGAACTCGACTACTCCAATTCATACGGCATGAACGTGGTCAACATTGAGGCAGGTAGAGGTTGCCCGTTTAATTGCTACTATTGCTCATCCAGAGTGCTTCTCGGTCAGAAAGCGCGATTTCTTAATGTCGATAAACTGCTCGAAACCTCGCAGCGTGTCTACGATTGCATGGCAAAAACCGGCACTCTTTCTTCAATTAACTATAATCATGATAACTTTTTAGCATCGCACAAGTACTTCTTTGAATTTGCAGTCAAAAAATATGCAATGAATTATGATTTCAAATACAACTGTGAGGGACGAATCGATACGATAACTCCCGAGATCATTGGCCTACTTAAGGCAACCGGATGTATCTCCGTATTTGTTGGCTTGGAAACTGGCTCGCAAAGAATACAGCGAATCTGCCGGAAAAACTTGAATCTTAAAAAAGTAATTCCTACGGTAAAATCCATCATTTCCTCTGGCATGAGATTCGAAACCAATTTTATCATCGGTTTTCCAGAAGAAACATATTCCGAAGTACTCGACACCCTTGCCCTTGCTCAAGAAGTCGCGTCGACCAGTTTTATGTCAAACGTTGACTTTTCCTATATGAGCCCAGAGCCTCTTACTGATGTTGCTCAAGGGGTGAATAAAGAGGATTATATCATCGTAAAAGAATCTCAGTATTACTTAGATTTACTTGCTGCCGGAATTGACCCAAACAGCCTGTCACCTCTTCATTTCAATCATCTGTACACAGTCAGGAATGAAAATTACGACATTCTTGACGTGCTCGCGCGTGCCGATACGTATTTTGATTTGATAAACCATTTTAAATTCGCAACCTACCTTATGATTCATCGAGATGGTAGAAGCATTGAAGATATTTTTGAAATGTGTCGCGATCGTGATGCATTTGCCGTTGCAGAAAGCTATACGGCAACTCTAGATCAAGCTGGGGTATATTATGCGGTTTCTCGTTTCGAAATCGACCGGCTGGCAATAGTTCGTCGAGAAGAAAGAGCGCAGGATGTCTTATTCTATCGATACCCTGTTCAAAAGCTTTATCAGCTCTTCATTGAGACTATGAACATTTCAGGCTTCGAATCAGTGGCGAGCACCCCGACAAAAATAGTCGTTAGGAGTGCCAAATGAATAAGAATGCCACTGCGCAGCTGCACATCTATTCCGCCTTTTTCGTTCTCGCGGGATTTGTTTTAAATCGGGGAGTGTTTCTACTTTTCCTTGCGGATAAAGGAATGTCTGTCACGGAAATCGCGCTTTATCAAGCCCTGTACAACATTGCAACGGTCGTCCTCGAGCTGCCAACAGGGCTGGTAGGCGATTTCTTTGGAAAGAAGTTCTCGATTCAAGTGGGCGTTCTGCTTCTTTTCTTCCATACGGCTGGCATGCTGTTGCTCTCAGGCCCCTTTCTCGTCGCGCTTTCCCTTGTTGAGGCACTCGCCTACTCCCTTCAATCGGGATCCGAACAAGCACTTTTATATGAAATTGCCCGAAATGCCGGTCAAGGAGAGCGCTTCCTCACCATCAACGCTCGGCTGCTTGCCGCGCAATCAATCGCGACGGGAGTGGCAATCGTACTTGGATCATTCATTGCCCAAGTATCTTGGAGTGCCCTCTACGTATGCGTTTCCGTTTTCTATCTCCTGCAGCTTTTCCTTCTGTATCCCATTGAGAGGATGGAAACGACCCATTCCAAAAACTCTGGGGAGGAAAGGTTTGACGTAGCCAAGATCTTCAGACGCGAAACCTGGTGCATTGGAGAATCCGCTTTTGCGGTGTTGCTTCTTCTAATCGGCACAAGCATGCTCGATGGATTCTATGGGAGTTATTACAACTTGAATCAGTTGGTATTCGACGCATTTGATGCTCCCGTCTCCATAATAGGAATCTTCTTCGGTGCATCCTATGCAGTAAATGCGACGGCCTACATTGCAGCAGATTTCTTCTCATCGCGTTTCGGGAAAAGAAATACCATGCTCGGCTCGATGCTAATCGAGGCCGGTCTTTTCATGATTCTTCCGTGGTTCGCTTCAAATCCGCTGTGTTTGTTTGGCCTCAGCATGGTGGTTTGTTTTCTCCCAGAAGTGGTGTACATCACTTCGGAAAACTTAATCCAAGACGCGATAGCGGACGATCTCCGCGCGACGATCCTTTCCGTCGCGTCTCTGGTAAGGGCTCTCTTTTCTGCAATGTTTTTCTCCATATTTGGATATGTGCTGGGGTTGTATCCCATTCAGATAGCGCTCGGTGTTATTGGCGCAATCGCGATAGCAATTACCGCCGTTGTTTCTTTAAAAATGGTAGGAATACATGTCTCCAAGAATTGATATATCGATTGACGAGCTGCCCGAAGCGTCGAGCCTTCTTGATGGACATGACTATTCGTCACAAATCATTCAGCGTATCGCCGGGGTTCCAGTAATACTCGATGCATCGGGATGCCCTCATTCCCCTTTTTTCGAAGTTGAATATGATGACAGGACGATTAGGTTTACAAGTCGACATGATAATGAGCATATTGTCGAGTTGGGGAGGAAGCTTGACTACGTCCATCACAATTGCAGCGGCTTTCTAAAGACTTTCTTTTTGAGAATAGATGTAATTGATGGTCACTGCTATTCGCTAAGCAATCATGCAAAGTCGCTGTCCATTGCATTCCGGACCGGAGGAAGGGTGGGACCATTTTTACATCTCCTCTCTTCTCACTATTTTTGTGTCAATGATTTTTCTGTCACGCAAATCGGAAGGCAGGAAGTCAAACTGAGCAGCGCTGCGTGCACTCAGACTATGACGATAAAGCGCATCGAGAATAGATGGATTGACGTCTTGTGTTTTCTGCTCGGAAGAACCATGGCAAGCTGCAATACAAACATGCCCTTATTAATTGAGCGCTATTGCAAGAGCGCGCGGCTGCACCATGGATTATCCGGCATAGAGGCTGTTATCGTTTTTTCAAACAAGCACTCTCCCTATTTCGCCGACGAAGAAGGACGTAGGAACATCCTCTCTCTCGTTGACACAGAGGCAATCAGAAGACTTCTGTCGCCGAAACTGAAAGATCCTTCCTTCGATTACGGCGTGAATAAATCCGATGAACAAAGAGAGATAACTGCGAAATTATCAATTTCATACGACAAATACTACCCCAATAAAAAGATTGTAAAACTTATAGCGCTTCAATTAGCATCGTCAGGCAGGTATCATCCAAAACTCATGTCGAGTGATTATTTCTCTCCTCAATCGGATTGGGCGGATGTACACCTGCTTTTAATTCCGAATACTTTCAATGACCCTATTTTTATCTACTATCAACTCGCACTACTGACGGGCTTGGGCAACCGAATGCGTCTCCAAAAGTATTTATCGGTTTTGAGCAGGTATTTTTCTGGCATGATTTCGCGCCAGGCGTTTAACGAGAGAGCCATCGAACTGTTTAGCGAGGCTGCGTGTTTTCTGCCGATCGGACGACTCTCCAGCGCCTTCTTCATACGAAACACTTTTCCAGAAGAAGGCTTGAGGGAAAGGATATTAAATGTTCTATTGGAACGATAGTGCTTATATCAGGAGAGATTCCAACGAACTTATATTGCAAGGATTAAAATCGCGAGTGAGGGTCAAAATCTCTGATTTGAGTACAAATCTTTTTGAGCAGCTCGCCAAACAAAATATGATAGATGAGACGAACCTTGAAGCTCGCGAGCAACGATTCTTGCTAAGGCTCAACGAACTTGGTTTTCTAGAAACTGAAGAATACGAGCTGGAATCACCCCACTCGAGGACAGCTCGCTTTTTGTCTTATTATTCCGACGCTCCGCTGACGTTACTTAAGCAAATCGGCGCCGTTCATCTTGCCATCGTTGGTATGGGCGGAATAGGGCAGGTGGTGGCGGAGCATTTGGCTGCTGCTGGAGTTCGGCATTTTACATTTATCGACGGGGATCGAGTTGAGAGGTCAAACGTAAATCGTCAGTTTCTTGTTGGTCCCGACGAAATAGGAGAAGCAAAAGTAGAGGCAGTTTCCAAAACACTTGTTAATCGCTATCCGGATCTTTCGCTTAATCCAGTTGCGTCTTACGTCCGCTCTGCCGAAGAACTCATGCATTGCGTTCCTTCGAGGACTTCAATGCTTGTTTGCGCTGCAGACAGTGGGGAGGGGGTCAATCCCAGGTCAATAGTTCTTGAAGCATGTATAGAAAAGGACATTCCCTGTGCATTTTGTGCTGTTGGAGTAGCTGATGGAGAAATTGGTCCTATTCTCGAAAAGCAGAGCGATATGAAATCCTATCTCTCTTTCCTCCAGCGAGCCGAAGAGAACATAGTCCGCATGCCCGTGCCAAAGGGATCAATTTGTTTTACGAACACTCTTGTGGGAACTGCGCTGGCAATGGAGATATACCGATATCTTTGTACAGGATCGAGCCCCATGCATCAACATACATGCTTCTGCTCCTTCATGAACTTTAAGGGTTTAATGTACAAGAGGGTAGGCAGCGAGAATGATACGAATTCTGTAAAGAAATCCCTGTGAAGCATTGACTTGAAAAAACCTTGTTCTTCGCCCGTAGGAATGACAGAAGGCTCGAAAATATGGAAAGCAACAGATAAAGAAAGGGATTAGACGTTGGGGCTCTATAACAAAAAGGAGAGCTGTTTTTCTACCTTGGTGTCGGTTTTGAGTACTGAACATAGTTAGTACTGTCGTTCTACAAGAACGGTACTGCCTCTCCGCGCAAGGCGGTCCCGGCTTTCCACTACACGGATGCCGACGTCAGCTCCAGCGCGATCGCGTCGAAAATGTTGGTGTAATGGTGGCACCCTAACGTCCGTTTAACGAAGAACCAGGCGATGAGATTTTGAGCTTCAGGCTTTAGATCTCAGAATAGCGATGCGCTGTTTTTAGACACCAAGCGTATCGACCGGAGCGATAACGATGCCTTCGCTAGTTACGTGAGCCGGCATACCAAACCCGATGACGATGAGTTTCGCCGCAGGCGGCCTCTCCCCGCGATCAACCAGCTTTCGCTCGAGTCGAAGCAGATTTTCCACTGCCTCTGGGACTTGGGGGCTCCCAAGCTTGACCTCAACGGCAACCCATGAGCCGTCACGACGATGGACAATCGCGTCGACCTCCAGGTCGTCAGCGTCGTGGTAGTGGGACACGGCCGCATCGCTGGCCGCCGCGTAAACCTTGAGATCGTGCAGCACGAGGGATTCGAAGAGCAAGCCAAGGGTCTTCGGATCGGATGACAACGACTCCGGGTCCGCGCCGATGAGGGCGACGGCGAGCGATGGGTCCGCAAGGTGCCGCTTCGCGCCCTGCCGCAACTTCACCGGCGACCTGAGAGCCGGATGCCACGCTGGAACGTCGTCGACGATATTGATACGGCGCAGCGCGTCCATGTAACCGGTAATCGTATTCTTTGAGACGTCAACGCCCAAATCCCTTTCGATGGACCTCATGCCAGCAAGAGTCGATTCATTGCGCGCAAGCGAGGAGAGCAAGGCCCTTACCTTAACCGGGTCACGTTTCACCCCATCCGCCCTCGAAACGTCAGACTCGCAAACACCGTCAATATAGGCGGCGGCTATCCGCATCGCGTCGACAGTTGTCTTACCGACCGCTTGGGGCCAACCGCCGCGGCAGAGCAAATCCGCGATACCGGCGATACCGGCGATGGATCCGAGTGACGCCGCAACGGGATCGCCGGCGAGCAGCGCCCCAAGCGAAACCCCTCCCGACGAAATGCCGAGCTCAAAAAGCGTCATGGTATCCATCCGCAAACGGGCGATTCGACCCACACCGCTGTGCATCGGCTGGTTCTCGGCTCGCGGCGTCGCAGATCCGGTGAGAATGAACTGTCCGGGCGCCCCTCCCCTGACATCGCATTCGAATCGCACGGCATCCCATAGCTTCGGTTCCTCCTGCCATTCGTCGACAAGCCTCGGGGTCGGTCCGACAATTGCCTGGGCCGGATCGAGACGAGCGAGCTGGAGGGCCGCAAAACCGCCAGATGGGTCGGAGAGAGATAACGATGACTCGGCAAATCTCTGGGCAGTCGTTGTCTTTCCACACCATTTCGGCCCCTGAATGAGCACGGCACCGAAAATGCCAAGGTCGCGCTCAACCAAGCAGTCAACGCACCGTCCTATATACCTATCCATCGCCTTTCCCTCCAATCATTCACTTGAAATTATACCGTCTATCTGCGTCGTTGGGACGATTGACGATGATTTATTGGGACGATTGACGATGATTTATTGGGACGATTGACGATAGTTCGTTGGGACGGTTTCAATTTTCATAGCAGCGTGATCGGCGAGATGAACTGTGAGACGGATAAATTTAACTGACGCCTCTCATGAGTTCAGCAATGCTGATTTGAAATCCGTCGGCAATCTTCTTGAGATTTGAGAGGCTGACATTACGCCGCCCGACTTCAATGCTCGCGTAGTAGGAACGATCCATTTCAATCAAATTGGCGAACTGCTCCTGGCTGCACCCGAGTCCAGCGCGGAGCTCTTTGCATCTCATGCCGAATGATTTCTGAAGCGTCTTCGTATCCATGACAAAAAGAGTCATGGATTGTTGTATAAAAGCCAACGGACTATATACAACAATCCCAGTTAAGGCGCATAATTATCTCTATTGGAAAGCACTCTGATGCCCAGTCGGATAGGGCACGGAAAAGGAATGGAACAGCGCAATGACTCAGGGAAAGCATTTCGCCGCCGGTGGCGATCACTTCGCCGCACTGCCAAACAAAAAGATTCACACTCCGAAGGGGATCGCGCGTCTGACCGTCACCGCGGCGACCATGGCCGCCATGACCGGATCGAGCCTCATCTCACCGTTCGCGGCATTCGCCCAGACCGGTGACGGGGGCACACAGCACCCCGCCGTGATGTCGCCGATCGCCACCCACGCCGGCGCGGCATCCGGTACCGGCGCGAAATCCGCCGCACAGACCATCGCGGACCTGCAGAAGGCAGTCGACGAGGCGAAGGCGAAGGAGGACGCCGCCAAGGCATCCTACGATGAGGCCGCCGGTCCCTACAACGAGGCGGCTTCCGCCCGCGACCAGGCCAAGGCATCCTACGATTCGGCAGTCAGCGCCGGCACGGCAGCCGACCGAGCGGCAATGGACGAGTACGCCCGTCAGGTCGCAGAGGGCAAGGACGCCGCCGATGCCGCCGGCAAGGACCTCGAGCAGGCGAAGGCGGGTCTCGCAGACGCCAAGGCGGATGCGTCCGAGAAGGACGAAGCGTACCAGTCCGCCATCAAGGCGGCCCAGGACGCTCAGGACGCCCTCGATAAAGCCAAGGCCGATGCCGTAGGCGCCACCCCGGAGGCTATCCGTGCCGCCGAGCAGGCCGTGCGCGACGCCACGGATGCCGTGAGCAGGGCACAGGCCGAACTCGACAACGCCAACGCGACGCTTGCCGATGCCCAGTCCAAGCTGGTTGCGGCCCAGTCTGCAAAGGATTCCGCCGATTCCGTTCTCGCCGCAGCCCAGCAGAACAAGGACACGGCGGATGCGAAGGCCGCAGCCGCCAGCGCCGCCTACGAGAAGGCGAAAGCAGACCTCGCCGCAGCGGAGGCCGGTGCGAGCGGTCCAGAGTATGATGCGGCAAAACAGAAGGTCGCGGACGCAGAGGCAGCCCTCGCTGTCGCACGAGCGGCACAATCCCAGTGCGAGTCCGAGCTCGAGCAGGCACAGTCCGCTGCGGCAACGGCACAAGCCGACCTGAATGATGCCCAGACGGCTCTCTCCGTAAAGCAGCAGGCCGCGGCCGATGCCGAATCCGGTGTGAACGCCGCCCAGTCCGCTCTCGATGCCGCGAACGCCGACCTCGATGCGGCCAAGCAGGCGAATGCCGACGCCGTCGCCAAGCTGGATGCCGCGAAGCAGGCTGTCAAGGACGCCGAGTCCGCCAAGGCAGCCGCCGATGTAGAGCTCGCGAACGCCAAGACCGCAAAGGATACCGCTGACGCCGCCGTGACCGCCGCCCAGCAGAAGGTCGACGAGGCCCAGGCGAAACTCGATACCGCCGACGCGCAGCTCAAGCAGGGAGCCATCGGCTTCTTCCGTGCCATGGGTGCCGAAGATGCAGCCAACATCATCCTGAACGCCAAATATGCCGGAAAGACCGAAGTCGGCAACTCCAAGGACGCCACGTCTCTTGACAATATGCTCAATGCGATCAAGTGGATGAAGTCCGTCAACGACTACCGCAAGTCGGTCGGCCTGTCCGAGCTCCATGTCACCTACAAGCTCATCGCCGGTGCGATCGCAGATGCCAACTACAGCGACACCGTGCTCGATCATGCCCGTCAATATGATTTTGCCGAAAACCTGGCATGGAATTACGGAATCGATCCGAGTGGGCAGTGGATCGAGCAGGAGAAGGGCTTTTTCGACAAGGCAACGGAGGCCCTTTATGGAGTCACCGGTCTTGTCGGCAAGGATGCCTATGATTTCTATGCAAAGAACGGTGTCGCAATCAACCATTGGATTGCAGACAACTGCCACTGGGAGAACGGCAGTAGCGGCACCGTCGGCCATTACATGAACATCATCAATCCCGAACTCGCCGTTATGGGAATGGCAACCTGCACCAAGGGCACCATGTCCGGGCTTCAGACGCAGTGCTACACCGCAGAGATCTCCGGCTGGTCCGGCTCCGGTTGGAACATGAACCCCATCTCCGTCGACGAGTACGAGCAGAAGCTGACCTCCTATATCAACGGCCTGAAGAACGCCAAGAGCGCACTCGACGCAGCCAAGGCTGATCTCGCATCCAAGCAGCAGGCAGCCACCGGCGCCGCCGCAACCGTCCAGCAGAAGCAGGACGCAGCGGATTCCGCACAGGCAGATGTCGATGCCGCAAAGCAGGGTGTTGCCGATGCCCAGCGTGCCGTCGATGCCGCAAAGGCTGATCTCGCATCCAAGCAGCAGGGCGTCACGGATGCCCAGACCGAGCTTAATGCGGCGAAATCGGACCTCGATGCCGCCAACGCGGCAGTCGATACGGCAAAGTCGACCGTCCAGCAGAAACAGGTCGCCTTTGATGCCGCCAACGCAGCCGTAACGGCCGCACAGTCTAAGTTGGATTCCGCCAAGGCGGACACCGCTGCTAAGCAGCAGGGTGTGGACGATGCGAACGCCGATCTCGCGAAGTTCTTCCAGGACGTCGCCGACGCCAAGAAGGCGGTCGATACCGCAAAGAGCGTTCATGACGCGGCGGCAGCCGATCAGGTCGAGAAGGCGACCGTCCTCGCCGCCGCCGAGCAAAAGGCGGACGCCACCGCACGCGCCCTCGCGGATGCCCAGCGTGCCGTCGATGCCGCAAAGGCCGATACCGGCGTTGCCGCCGACAGGCTTACCGGCTCCCAGACCGATCTCGATGACGCACAGTCGAACCTCGACATCCTCACCGGCCTTGCCGCGAAGCTCGCAGAGGCACAGCAGCGCGAGCAGGATGCAGTAAAGGCCGTCAATGACACCAAGGCCGCCCTCGATGCCGCGAAGGCGGATACCATCGCCGCCGAGTCCCTGGTCTCCGCCGCCGAGCAGGCGAAGGCGCAGGCAGACGCCAAGCTGTCGAAGCTGAACTCCATCGATACCGGCGCGGCGATCGCTTCCGGCCATGATGTGAACGCGGATGACGCCCTCAACGCGCTTTTCGCAGCAGCAGTCGAGGCGCGTGCCAAGGTCGCGCCCGCCAAGGCCATCCTGGACGAGAAGCAGGCCGCGGTGGACGGGCTCCAGTCCGGCTATGATGCGGCACTCGCCGCCTACGGGCAGGCGAAGTCCGACCGCATCGCAGCGGAGCAGAAGCTTTCCGATGAGATCGCACGACAGGAGGCGGAGGAGGCGGCAAAGCAGCAGGCGGCATACACCCCGAAGCACCTCGCCGGCACGGATACCGCCCAGCCCGGCAGCCTCGCCCAGACCGGCGATCGCGCGGGACTCATCGGCGAGACGTTCGCCATCGGCGGTACCGTCCTCGTGGCGGCCGGCGTCTTCCTCGACCAGAAGAAGCGCCGCGGGCAGATGTAAAAGCGAGCCGGGCGTTGGATATCGGCTGGTGTCCAACGCCCGGTTTCATGGGCAGGGAGATCGGTGTGAGAACAAAGGCTATTATCGTTGCGCTTCTGGTGTGCCTCTCGGCACCTCAACTTGGATGTGCCAGCGTTGCAAAGCAAGGAAGCGGCTCTACGGAAAGGGCCGCCACAGCGGTAAAGAATAAAGACAAAAAGAAGCCGAGCGAAGAAAAGGCGACGCAAACCTCTGGAACCAAGACCGAGGAGAAGAAAGAATCCGACGACAAGGACCAGAAGTCCGATGACTCCAAGAAGGAGGATAACAAGTCTTCCGATTCCTCGAAGTCGGACAACAAGGGCGATTCCTCCCAGTCCAAGCAGAATTCCGGCAATTCGCAGAGTTCCGGCAGCAACAATTCCTCTTCCAACGGCGGCAGCCAGAAGAAGTGGGTTGCCGAGCAGGGCCACTGGGAGACAGATTACAGCCAGGTCTGGGTACCGAATGTAGTGTATACGCGCCATGAACGTTGGATGTGCTCTGTATGCCATGCAACGTTTAACTCAGCAGCCGAAATGGACAATCATGTTATCTCTACCTACGGTGATGCACAACACCCTAATGGAGCTTCTGCAATCAATGATTCGTATACCACCTCTGAGGACCAGGGACATTATGAACAGCAGGCTACGGGACAGCATTGGGTCGTCGATGTAGCCGGTCATTGGGAGTAATGGGCATCGTTCCTCTCCTCTTACATTCGGTAAATGTTTATTTATTTGTGGGCGGCCGGTTCGGCCGCCTTTTTAGACGCCCAGTCTGGGAGCAAGCGATAGGAAAGCAATCAAACGAGAGGCCGTTCCAAAAGAATCCGGCGGTGCCGGATGCTTCGGGCAAAACCTTCCGCAAATCGGTAAGGTCTTCCATCAACTTGTTCCAGCCCTCGCCCGGAGTCCGCTGCGCGGGACTCATCGGCGAGACGTTCGCCATCGGCGGCACCGTCCTCGTGGCAGCCGGCGTCTTCCCCGATCAAAAGAAGTGCCACGAGCAGATGTAGGACAAATCGCATAACGACTCGGAAAGGGGAATCCCGCAAAAGAGATTCCCTTTTTTTTCGTCTCGCGAGCCACGGTTCGTTGAGGCAACTTCAGCTTAAGGGCCACAGATTAAACCGATCTACAACTGTGACCATATGACTGTGCGCACATGTTGGCATAGTCATATGGTCACATATTTACAGCTGCGATTATGCTGCAATAACTCAACCGTTAGTGTATATTAAACAGCCAATCGAAGCCAGGCTTGCCCAGTGTTTGGCGCATCTGCCCCACCTGAATCTCCGTCTCCACGCCATCCTTGCCGAAGACGGCACTCATGTTCTCAGCGGTCGGGATGACCGTTTTCACTTCGCCCGTGGTGAGGTCGAAACGTTGGCTGCCGACTTGGTTCTCAAGATGGATCTGACCATCGGATCCAAAGACACTCTGGAGCATGGCTGTCTCCTTGCAAGAAACTGTCGCCCCCAAGATAACAGACGGGCGGATCCGGCGCAGCATATAACGCTCGGTAATACATGACCATGTTAATGTAGTCATATGTTCACGTATTACAAGCTGGGACCTCATGTATTAGAGCTCGAACCGCGCCGCCGCGTCACCATGAACACCGACGACGAGAACATCGACCACTTCAAGGCGGAGACCGCCCGCACGGACGTCCCCTATCAGGTCATCATCAACATGTACCTGACGGAGTCCCGCATGCAGAAGAGGCACCTCGCGGTCGCGTAATACAAATAGGTAAGATCCCACGCGTGTCACGCCTCGGCGCAATCGGAGCGCCGCCTTCGGCGCGGGGCGGAATAGACCGGGCGACCTGGGCAATCTGGTCCCGGCTCTCCCGGTCGTATTCCTACGATATCGCCCCTAAATCACCAATGTGTCAGATGAAGAATGAGGCAATGGCTATGACCACACATACGGCAGATGCAGCGACTGCGCCTTTTTTCCCTCCTTTAGTCCGACGAATAGGGTTGCCGTAAAGTAAAGGGCGGAAATGCAGGATATGGCAAGCGAAACGAGTTCCTTGGGCGGTTTCAGCAAAAGGTCGCTAGCAAAGAGTAATGCAAGCAGGGCAAAGCCGATTGTGACCAAGTATCTCGATTGATTTTGCGACAGCATGGCAACTGCCTTTTAGAACATGTAAGTGAAAAGTCGGTACGATGTCATTGCGGTTGCAAACAAGCCGCTGCCAGGACCGGTTGTCACGAGACCGGCGATAACGCATTTTCTCGGTTTCCAGCTCATGACAGACCCCTCTCTCATGGTGAAACGCATACATTATGAGATATGCACATTATCTCGCTAATTAATTTCAATATCCATCATCTAACACTAAAGAATACTGACTCACTGATTCAGTGACGATGCATTTTTACCCTTGCGTTCCCACTCGCGTAGTCGCCTCGACGCGTCGGCGGTCGGAAGGGCCTCCGTCTCGCAATCAGCGACCTTGTAACCGTATCTGCCGAGCCAGGCAGCAAGTGCATCCCAATCGACGCGCTTCCAGTCGCCGCCCGGCGCGTGCTGCATCACGAGGCCTCCGGCGACCACGAGCCCGTGGATATGCTCTCCTTGCAGGCCTGCGATGATTCCGCCGGTGCATACGATGCCAGGTCGCTGTGCCGGCACTGCGCAAACGTATTGGCCTTTGTGCCCCTTTTGGCAACTTTAGCATGACTATAGGTTAAACCAACCCACAGTCATAAGCATGGTAACGTAGTACTATACTAATTACTTAACATGCTCATATATTTCTAACTGCGACTTAGAATTACTTAATGTAGTCACATGTTAATGTGCTAATATATGACTATGCTATTTCAGAAAGGGGAGGACATGGCGACGAACATCCTGCTAGTCAATCAGAAGGGCGGCGTCGGCAAGACGACGTTCGCCGACGAGATCGCCTGGGGTCTCGAGCGCCGCGGCCACAAAGTCGGATTCGGCAATCTCGACCCTCAGGGCGGCGCGAACCACGAGAAGAACCTGCTCGACGACGAAGACGCCGTGAATGTCATCGACACGCCGGGTTTCCTGAGCGACGACACCGCCGAGTATGCCAAGAATGCGGATATCGCAATCATCCCGGTGCAGCCCGGCACGCTGGGCCTGAAGCCCATGAAACGCACGATCAAGGTCATCACCGAGGCCAATCCTGACTTGTCGTTCGCAATCATCGTCAACAACTTCGCGGCGAACCAGACCGTGGACAGACAATTCCTCGAGCTTCTTGAGGCCGATGACCTTCCCGTGCTGGGCACTGTTCCGACCGCGGCGGCATTCAAACAGGGCGCGGCCCTGGGCAAGCCCGTATACGAGATCGCGAAAAACGGCAAGGCCGCCCAGGCGATTGAAAACATCCTGAACGAGCTGGAAGAGGTGCTGTAAATGGCAAAGTTCAAAAAGGCGACCTCATACTTCGACGTCGCAGCGGAGAAGGCCGAGGAGAGGCAGCGGAAAATCGTTGAAAGCGCATCTGAGCCCCAGAAACCGGCTCCTCAGGTGCGGAAAGCCGGGCGGCCCAAAAAGGGCGCTGAAGGGGCATCTGAGAGGCTTGTTCAGCTGTCCGTGTACGTTCCGGAGAGTTACCGAAAACGTTTGAAGCAAGTGGCGCTCGAGGAGGACAAGTCCGTATCGGATATCGCTCGGGAGCTTTTCGATCGCTATCTGGCCGAAAAAGAGTTCTAGTTGAGTTAACGGGCACCGAAAGGTGCCCGTTTTTCTTTTACCTTGGCCACTGAGAGCCGATTTAAGACCACGTTTTATCTATCAGTGAGAAAACGGTCGAACCTCACCGACAGGACGTCTTATTTTCGATTCTGTAGCTCCCTGCCGGTAATTGAAGTGAGGTTGACCAGATGTCGGTATCCAGATCAACCGGAAAACGGATTCGGCGTCATTGCCGAATTGTAGGGCTTGCAACTAAGTGGGATTAGTTCGCCCGGGGAGCCGAAGGCGACGCCGGCGCCGAGGGCTGACAGCGACATAGTCGGGGAGCTGGGGCGTCAGCCCCCACACTTTTGGCCGAAGGCCATGCCAAGGAGCCGAAGGCGACGCGGAGTGAGGCATAGCCGAACGGAGGGCAAGGAGGCGTAGCCGACGCGCAGGGAGCCGCAGGCGACCGGAGGGCGAGCGTAGCGAGCGCCAAGGAGCGGTAGCGACGCGCAGCGAACGCAGTGAGCGGAGGGCAAGGACGATGGCTTTTCTTGTTTGTATATCGTTCGATTATTAAATGCTTTCTGGTGGATTTCTCTGTTTCCCTCTTGAGCTCAGACTAAGTGAATCTAATTCACTCTAGTCAGACTTGGTGGGTTGTATGAACCCATAGTTGTGGTTATTTCAACCCATAGTTGTGGTTATTTCAACCCATAGTGCATGGGTTAACTGAACCCATAGTTGGCATGGGTTATTTCAACCCATAGTCTCGTGAGACAACCCATAGTTGATAAGTTGGCCAAGGTTAACACAGGCTCAAACTATGGGTTGAAATAACTATTTCGGTACTTTTTGGCGTTTTCCGATCGCTTTCTATGGGTTGAATTAACCCATAGCCGGAAAAGTGGCTTAAATTTTCTATGGGTTCTTTCAACCCATAGCTCTACCGTCACAGAAAAGCATCCGCGATCCCTGTGAGCAAGTCTATGGGTTGTCCTAACCGATAGACTTGCTGAAGAACCGTTATTTAACCCCCTATCAATAAAATTATTTTTCGTCTAACTATGGGTTAAACCAACCCATAGTTAGACTGTAGGTTGGTTTAACCCATAGTTTGTAAGGAAAAGAAATAGGGCTATGGGTTGTATGAACCCATAGCCCTTCAAACTAGGCAGAATGCTTTGCGTCCCACTGAGCTTTGCGTTTCGCCGAATTCTCAGCACGTTGCTTTTTCTTGCCCTCCTCGACTTCGAGTCTGCGCTTAGCGATCGCCGTCATATCGAGCCGGTACTCAACCGATTTGTTATTCCCGCGCGGCGACTTAATCAAAAGACCGAGTTCGACAAGCTTGTCGATTCTCTTTTTAACATTCGAGCGATCCGACTTGACGTCCGCCGCCATGGTGGCAAGGCTGATGTAGCAGGTTGATTTGTAGACGTCCTTGCGCTGGAACGACCAAATCCGCCCCATAATATCGGTGTCGAGCCTAGGCAGACCGAGCTCGAGCATCCATGGCGGCTTGATGATCGCGACCTTCTCGCTGACCATATCCTGCACCATGTGGGCGACACGGGACGATTCATCCGATGCCCGGCGAAGTACCTCGCGGTGACTCTCACTATTGGCCATGGCGGCATCTGTGACGGCCTGATTCGCGAAATCGGACGCCGTCCCCATTCCAGACGGGTTTGCGGGACCGGACGGGGGGGGTAACAGTGGGCCCCGGAATCCACCCCCCCCCACCCGGTGTTATTTTTTTTTTTTAAAGGGTTTTATGTGTTGTGGGGGGGGGAGTTAAAATAAAAATATTTGGGGGGGGGGGGGGGGGGGGGGGGGGGGGGGGGGGGGGGGGGGGGGGGGGGGGGGGGGGGGGGGGG
>ENA-ORIC01000869-ORIC01000869.1-human-gut-metagenome-genome-assembly--contig:-NODE-869-length-33683-cov-4.025055_pt1 | contig 33683 bp, 32 predicted proteins | sample MGYA00243023_ERZ508732 | MGnify/ENA primary metagenome ERZ508732 (study PRJEB26277, sample SAMN04329767) | human gut metagenome | biome: human-associated habitat | host: Homo sapiens | place: USA... | reverse complement strand
AATGGCAAGGTGGTGTTTGAGGGCATAGTGGCACTGGCCAAGGCCTGCCTTGCGGCTGGGATCCCGGTCGGTTTGGGGACGGACACCGGCTGCCCGTACATCACGCATTATGACATGTGGCGTGAGCTGTGCTATTTCGTGAAATTCTGTGAAGTGACTCCTGCGTTTGCGATTTACAGTGCAACGCTGGGAAACGCCCGGCTGGCGGGGATTTCCGAAGAGACTGGATCGATCGAAGTGGGCAAGGAGGCGGACCTGCTGGTCTGCGGTAAAAACCCGCTGGAGGACTTGACGGCGCTGCGAAGGCTGGACATGGTGATCAAGGGCGGCTTGCGCGTGGAGCGCCCAGGTAAAAAAGATGTCAGAGGTGGAGCAGGAACTGGACAAGTTCCTCTGAGAGGGAAAATAAAAAGCGATGCCGCAGGGCATCGCTTTTTTGTGTGGAAATTGGGGAAAGACGACCTCTTATTTCTTATTGGCCGAGGAGCTGCCGGATCTGCGCAACACACTGCTCGATCGAAAGACTGTCGGTATTGAGGCAGAGGTCGTAATTGCGCGGGTCATCCCAGGTCTGGCCGGTGTAGTATTTATAGTATTCCTTACGACGGCGGTTGAAGCGGCGAACGCGCGTTTCCGCCTCCTTTTTCGAGATGTGCGAACGCGCGGCCTCGTGCGCGATGCAGGAAGGCTCCGACGCGCAGATGAATACGCGCAGGACATGCGGCTCGTTGCGCAGGATGAAGTTCGAGCAGCGCCCAATGATGATGCAGGAGCTCTCCCTGGCGAGCTGGGTGATGACCTTCGCCTGGTAATTGAAGAGGTTCTGATTCGAGGTGAAATCGTCGCTTTCCGGCGGGATGAGCTCTCCGTGGTAGACATTTCTGGAAATGCGATAGATTAGGCTCCGCTTGAGCGTCTCATCGGCATGGGAAAAGAGCTCTTCGCTGATGCCGCTGTCGTCCGACGCCAGGCGCAGCAGCTTGCTGTCGTAATACTCAACGCCGAGCTTCTTTGCCAGCGTTCTGCCCACTTCAACACCGCCGCTGCCGCAGCTTCTGCCGAGCGTGACTACAAAATGTTCCATGATGAGACCCACCTCTCAAGTGAATTTTGCTTTCGTCTTTATTTTATCACATTGCGGTCGGCATTGCAAGCATCGGCACGGATTTTTTCCGAGAATTACCGTTCCCTTCCCCGGCGCAGATCCAGATCCAGCACGAGTGCGCCGCCGAGCGCAAGCACCGATGCAATATACGCGCTGCGCAGCAGTTCGTATGCATTGCTCTGCCGCAGCGCGTCGCCCGTGCCGCCGCCGGCATAGAGCGCCACGCCGAGCAGATAGAGACAGTTGAGTGTGAGGCATATGTAAAGCAGCCGCGCAGCGGCGGGCACAAGCGCGGGCGGACAGTTTGGTCTTTGCATACAGATTTCTCCTTTTGTATCGTTTTGCAGCATTTTTGAATCAAAAGATGAAAATAAAATAACAAGTCACATATTTGTCTCTATTTTAACATAAAAATTCCCGCGATCCAAGCTGTTAAATGCGGAAATTCAGGCGATTTTTGCGTTTTATTAAACAATATGTATAAATATGTCGAAATTGCAAAAACAGAGATGAAATTTGCTTGGAATTTTCGCGTAAATTTGTATTTAATTCCATATATTAGCATGATAAATGGAACGCTTTCCCACGCTGCAATGCTGCTTGCCGAAAAACAAACCTGCTTTCGGGGCAGGATCGCAGCGATTTTGTTCGGTTTCTCCGAAAAAAGCGACACGGATTTGTGCAGACAGTCGAAATTTCCGCCGCTTGCCGCATGGCGAAAATGCTGTACAATGGTTGCACATCGAAAAGCGTCAAGGAGTGATAGAATTGACATCGGAAATAGCATCGGCCGACTTGCTTGCCAAAGCGACAGTAGCCGGCCCTGAAGTCGAAATCGCGTATCAACTGTTTCACACAACCGCAGGCTACGGACTGTCCGCATGGATCATCGGCGACCCCGCCGACAAGGTCCGCATCGAGCAACTGACCGAGGACCCCGCAGCCGCAAAACGGATCTTCTCGCTGCTGTCGGAGAACATGGTGTTTCCGTACAACATATACGAAGTCCTCGATGATCTGCTTGCCGTCGATCCCTTGACCTGACCGCAGGCGTTTTGCATGTTTTCCTCCGGCGCGTCTTCTTCTGCGCCTTTTTGATTTTGTTAAAGAAAAGCCGTGAGCTCTGCTCCGGCTTTTCTTTATTGTATGGGGGTGGTATCTTTTCGGTTGGTACAAAAGCCGCACATACCATTCGGCTCCCCTCGCCGAGGGGCTAAAGGGCACGCACAAACTTTGTAGGGGCGACCATTGGTCGCCCGTTTTTTGCTTTCGTACAGGCGGGCGATTCGTGAATCGCCCCTACAATGAGGTGGGAACAAACAGCGCGCATCTTAGCCTTCCCCAGTGGGGGAAGACGAGGACGGAAACGCATAGCGTTTCCAATGAGTTTCCCTGCGGGAAACATCACGCTCGCGGTGGATGAGGTGTCATGTACAGAGTAACGGGTCGTCGAGGCGCCGACCCCTACCGGTTTGTAAAGAATCTGTACACACCGTAGGGCGCCGTCTGTCTCCCGCCGCAATTCTTGTGCGTCTAACCAAGCCTTCCCCCTTGGGGGAAGCCTAAAACAGCGCCGTTTTTGCCCATGGTGACAATCCTCCGATTTTAGAATATCACACTTTTTATTGGAATGCAATCTAAAAAGGTTTATTTTTAGAATTTTATTTTGAACCTATGAAAGAACCATTAACAGATTGTATTATTGAAATACTTTTTGCACTAAAATTATAGGTACAAAAATGTGATTGGCGGTGTAACCATGTTTAAGGTAGAAACCAAATTTAAAAATGCAAACTTCGCCCGTACCATTCGGTTTACCGAAGACCTGTACGAAGAACTTGCGACGCTGGCGCAGCAGAACGGCATTTCGTTCAACAACCTTGTGCTGCAATGCTGCCGTTATGCCTTGGACGACATGGAGGACAGCGGCAAATAAGGCACGCATGCGCAAGGCGCGGTGCGGCATCTTTTCGGTTGGTGCAAAAGCCGCACATACCATTCGGCTCCCCTGTGCAAGGGGTGAGCTGTACGAGACGCAAAGCGTCTCGCGGAGTTTTCCCGGAGGGAAAACATCCTGAGCCGTCGGTGACTGAGGGGTTGTTCTTTTTACTCTGCAACAATCCCTCCGGTGCTTTGCACCGCCTCCCTTTGCACAAGGGAGGCACAGATAGATTGCGAAAAATGTGCCGTCTGTCTCCCGCCGCATCCAAGCCTTCCCAAGGGGAAGCCTAAAACGCAAGAAACCGCTCGTTTCCGAGCGGTTTTTTACTTGACAAAGCAGTTCAGCGGGAGCGGTAGAGTGCGCCGCAGATATAGCCGTATGCCCAGTGGTTCGTATCCACATCGGCGATGCGCAGACCGCTGCCCTCTTTCACACCGGCAATACGGTTGAGCACGGTGACAAGCTCTGCGCGCGTGATGTTATCTTCGGGACGGAATTTGCCGTTGTCGCCCTTGAGATAGCCCGCCTTGGTCATGGCATAGATATAGCCGTATGCCCAATGCTTGGCACTGACGTCACCGAAACGCTTGGACGCGCTGACGATCACGTTCTTCGTATCCAGTCCGAGCGCAAGCGCCAACACCTTGGCAAGCTCGCTGCGCTTGATATTGGCGCCGCCGCGGAAGGTGCCGTCCTCATAGCCGTCCAGCAGCTTTGCGCCGACAAACTTGGCAACCATCGCCTTATGCGCCTTGTCCACATCCTTGAAAACCGTGTCCGCCGGATCGGCAAACGAATCAAACAGCTTGTCCATCGCTTCAATCACCTCATAGCGGGTCGCCTTGTCCTCGGGACGGAACTTACGGTCGGGCGGCAGCGTCATATAGCCGCCCTTGGACGCGTTCTCGACGAGGTAGACCTCGGAATTGCCGTCCTTGACCAGGTAAAGCAGCGTGAGAATATCCGATTCCATTGCCGTGCCGTACATCGCGCAGACCTTGAGGATGGTCGTCTTTGTGATGGTCAGCGGCTTGTCGGGATCAAACAGGACGCGCGTGGACTTGCGCGTTGGGTCGCCGCCGCCGAGCGCATAGTAGATCTCCGCCTCGGCAAGCGGGCAGGTGAAGCTGACCTTGGTCCCGGCGATGACCAGCCCATCATCTACAGATGCCGTCACATCCGGAACGCGGTAGTCCGAGAGATCCTTTGTGCCGCGCGAGATCGTGACCGTCTTGGTTGCGCCGCAGTATTCGCAGGTATACGCCGCCTTGCCCGATGCGGACGCGGTCGGCACTTTGGTCAGCACCAGGTCGCCGTAGCTGTGATCGGTGCGCGGGATGTCCACATAGACATACTCACCGCAGCGCGCGCATCTGGCGCGCTTGCTGCCGGATTCCTCGCAGGTTGCATCCTTGTAGACGCGCCATGCGGAGGAAGTGGTATCGGGAAGGTCGTGTCCGAGCGCTTTTTGGGTCGTGCCGGTGGTCACATAGCCGCAGCGCTTGCAGGTGTAGGTGATTCTGCCGCTTTCGGTACAGGTCGGTCCGCCGCTCTCCTTATAGTCGTGCCCGAGCGCGCTTTCGCTCTTGAGCGTCAGTTCCTTGCAGCGGGAGCACTGATAGGTGCTCTCACCGCGCGATGTGCAAGTGGCGGAAGTGCTCTTGAAGACCGAAAAATCATGTCCGAGCGCCTTGACCTCCTCGGTCTTTTCCTCGCCGCAGCGGGAGCAGCGGTAGTTTGTCCTGCCCGCCTCGGTACAGGTTGGCGCGGTCTTCGAGATTTCCTTCCAGTCGTGCCCGGTTGCCTCGAGCTTCTCGGTCTTTTCCGTGCCGCACATTGAGCACCTGTATGTCACCGAGCCTGCCTTGGTACAGGTGGACGGAATCCGCGCAGACTCGACAAAATCGTGCTCCAGCATCGGGATCTCCTCGGTCTTCTGTGCGCCGCACTTGGAGCAGGTATAGGGAATCGAACCCTTTACCGTGCAGGTGGCGGGCACGCGCCCGACCTGCTCGACGTAGTTATGATTGCATTCGGCTGCCGCCGTGCAGAGCGCAAAAGCAAATACCGCACAGAGCAGGAGGGCAAGCGCAAGCATCTGTTTCTTCATTTCGGTCTCCTCTGTAACTGTTTTATACTTCTTATTCTTTTTTTGATGTCATTCCGGGGAACACGACCCCAAAAATATCATACCATGCCGTGCATGGAATGTCAATGCCGCGGCAGGGCGACTTCGGAAAATCTTAATCTTTCGTGACGATCAGTTCGAGCTTTGCCGCGCCGTTCTGCACGATGATGAGGTTTGCCCCATCGCCGAGCGCCAGGGTGAGCGAAAAGCTGCCGTCCTTTTTGCGATAGGGTGTGATCCCGTTGATGCTGATCGGATAGGCAAGGTTGGACTTGCCGACAAGCGGGAGCGACGCCTCGGTGACGTGCGCGCCGTCCTGCACGGCGGCAAGCGTGGGCAGGCTGCCGTCGTCCACATAATCCGGGTAGGAGATCGCCTTTGCAAACAGCGCGCGGACCTCGTCGGTCAAGCCGCCCGCATTGTCGCGCAGGGCTGCATAGCCGTAGTACAGGCTGCCGCGATAGGCGTACAGATCGCGCGCGTATGCGGTCTGCTTTGTCATCTCGCCGCTCTCCATCTTCCCCTCGGCGTAGCGATATGCGCCGTGGTTGATGTAGAGATCGACCCCGCTGGAATCGAGCGCGCGGTTCCACCATTCGCACAGCGTATCGTAGCGCGCGCTTGCGGTGTCAAACGACCAGTAGAGCTGCGGTGCGAGGTAATCGACATAGCCGCCCTTCACCCAGGCGAGCGCGTCGCAGTAGATCGCATCGTAGGCGGAAAGTCCGCGCGTCGCGCTGCCGCCGTTTTCGCCGTCGCCGTTCTTCCAGATGCCGAAGGGCGACACGCCGAAGCGGATGGCGGGATCCGCCGCCTTGACCGCATCGTAGCATGCCTTGACGAGCTTGTTTACGCTGTCGCGGCGGAAGTCGGCACGGTCGGCAAAGTCTGCCCCGTAGGCGGCGTATGCCGCGTCGTCGTCAAAGGCTGCGCCGTCCACCGGATAAGGGTAAAAATAATCGTCAAAAATAATGCCGTCCACCGCGTAATTTTCGCAGATCTCGCGCACACCGTCGGCGACGAGCGTGCGCACCTCGGGCAGCCCGACGTTGAAATAGAGCTTGCCGTCCGCATACGCGACGACAGTCTCGGGGTGCTTTGCGGCATAGCTGTCGGCGGGCAGCGCCGAGCGGTCGGTCTGCGGGTAGGCGGCACTGCCGGTCGTCACGCGCAGCGGGTTGACCCAGGCGTACACGGCGATCTGCTTTTCGTGCGCCGCGCGGACAAGATGCCCGAGGCAGTCGAAGTCGCCGTCGGGCGCTTTCCCCGCCTCGCCGGAGACAAACTTCGACGCCGGAAAGAGGGAGGAGCGGTAGAGCGCGTCGGCGGCGGGGCGCACCTGGAAGAAGATTGTATTGAACCCGGCGCCGACGGCGAAATCCACGATGCCGTCCAGTTCCGCGGCGAGCGCCGAGGCGGTCATGCCCTGCCTTGAGGGGAAGTTGATGTTGTTCACGGTGGCGATCCACAGACCGCGCATCTCGGCATCTGCGTCCTTCAGCCCGACAAGCGCGGTCGGCGCAGGCTCCTCCTCGGGGAGCGCGGGCGCGGCGGCGACCGTCGGACCCGAAAACAGCAGCACGAGCGGCAGCACGGCGGACAAAAGCAGAAGCAGCATCGCACACGAAAGCAGGATGTTCAGTTTTTTCTCATTCATTTTGTGCCTCCTTCGTGCAGGCTCGTCCGCCCGCACGGTAAAACCTATGCGGACACCACGGCGGAATATGCAGACGCTGCCCGAAAGCGGCGCGGCTTTGTCCTATTCTATCATCTTTGTCGGAAAATGTCCAGTTTTCCCTCACGGCTTTTCTTGCTTTTTCCGCGCCGACATGATAGAATAGCTGTCGGACATCTGTTTTTTCGGAAAGGACGCCTATGAAAAAGGTTGAACTCTATACAGACGGCGCCTGCAAGGGCAATCCGGGACCCGGCGGGTACGGTGCGATCCTCGTCTACGGCGGCGCGGAAAAGGAATTTTCGGGCGGCGAAGCGCTGACCACCAACAACCGCATGGAGCTGCTGGGAGCGATCACCGGGCTTGCCGCGCTGAAGGAGCCCTGCGAGGTGGTGCTGACCTCGGACTCGAAGTACCTTGTGGATGCCGTCAACAAAAAATGGGCGGTCGGCTGGCGCAAAAAGGGCTGGAAAAAGGGAGACGGCAAGCCCGCGCTCAACATTGATCTGTGGGAGCGACTGCTCGACCTTCTGGAGATCCACCGCGTCACCATGGTCTGGGTCAAGGGGCACGCCGGGCATCCCTATAACGAGCGCTGCGACCGTCTCGCCGTATCGGAGGCTGAAAAATTTCGCACATGAATACCATCGAAACCAAAATCAAACCGACCGCGCGCCGCATCACGGCGGCGCACGCGGCAGAGCTGCAAGCCCTGTTTGCGGCATCGCCCTCTCCGGTCATCTGTGACCGCAGCGCGGGCAACGTGCTGATGTGGGAAAGTGAGTTGGATACCGAGCTTGTCACAGTGGACGGGCATGTCGCCGTTGCCGAGCACTGCGGGCGGAATCTCTGCTTTTCGCCTGCGGCGGGCGCCCCCGACACCGTTCCGACCGTGCGCGCCCTGCTCGATGCCTACGGCACGCCGCTGCGCCTCTGCCCGATCGGCGAGGACGAGAAAGCCCCGCTCGAGGCAGCCTTCGGCGACCGCATCCGCTTCGACGCAAACGACGGCGCGGCGGATTACATCTACAACGCCGCCGACCTGCGGCAATTCTGCGGCAAAAGCTATCACACGCAGAAGAACCACGTCAACGCATTCTTACGCGAGCACCCGGACTACCGCTTTGAACCGCTCACGGCGGAAAGCGAAGCCGCGCTTGCCGCCTTCTTCGACGCCTACACGGCGGCGGACGACGACGACAGCGCATCGGCAAAGGAGGAGATTGCGGCATGCCGCCGCATCCTGCCGCTGCTCGGCATCCTGCCGCTGGACACCCGCCTGCTGACGGACGGCGGGCGCATCCTCGGCTTTACCGTCATGGAGAAAATCGGCGACACGCTGATGATCCACATCGAAAAGGGGCTGCCCGCCGTGCGCGGCGTCTACCCGATGCTGGTCACGCTGGAGGCAAACGCCTATCCCGACGTGCGCTTTGTCAACCGCGAGGAGGACGACGGCAACGAAGGGCTGCGCCGCTCCAAGCAATCTTACCATCCCGTGCGGCTTTTGCAGAAATACTATGCAGAGATCGTCTGAACGTGCATAAAACAAATTCCCCCGGCGTATGTTGTACCAAATACGCCAAGGGGGAATTTTTCTATGTTCGTCCGCTCCGTCCGCATGAGTACGCTGAAATTCGCTTCGATCGCCGCGCTTGCGTTTCTCGCCATCGCGGCACTGATCCTGTTCATTCCGTCCTACGAGAGTCCCGCGCCCGCCGCCAAGATTGAGAGTGCGGGCGAGGAGATCCGCTTTGACCGCATCCGGAGCGCGGGCGACCGCGTGCAGTTCCTCTCGCAGTTCGGCTATGTCGTCGATGAGACGCCCATCGAAGAATGCGAGGTCCTGATCCCGAAGGAATTTGACCGCGTTTTCGCCGCCTACAACGAGATGCAGAAGGGCGAGGGACTGGATCTCTCGCGCTACAAGGGTAAAAAGATGATGCGCTACACCTACAACGTCACCAATTACGAGGGCTACAGCGACCCGGTCTATGCCAACATCCTGGTCTACAAGAACAAGGTCGTGGGGGGCGACGTCTGCTCCGCCGATCCGAACGGCTTTGCGCACGGACTCACAAAAAGCTGATGCACACTTTCCGCGCCGATTCATAACATGACAGTGGGGGAGGCAAAGGGGTGCGCCCGCCGCACTTTGCGCTTTCCACACATAAGAAAGGATCGGTCATGTTTATGAACAACTGCCTTTGCAATCTGTTTGACGGCAATAACTGCACTTGGATCATCATCCTTGCGCTGATTATTCTTCTGTTCAGCTGCTGCTGCGGCTGATCTCGCACAACCCAAAAAAGCGACGGTCAAGACCGTCGCTTTTTTGATTGGTACGCTTTATTCTTCGACAAATTTCACGCCGTCTTCCTCGCTCATGGAGGCGATGCGCGCCAGCGATTCCACGCGGACGCCCATCGAACGGATGAGCTCGCCGCCCGTCTGGAACGCCTTTTCAATGACGATGCCCGCGCCGACCACGGTTGCGCCCGCATGGGAGATCAGCTCGATCAGCCCCTTCAGCGCGCTGCCCTTGGCAAGAAAATCGTCGATGATCAGCACGCGGTCCTCCGGGCGCAGAAACTGCTTGGAGACCACGATGTCATAGGTCGTTCCGTGCGTGTAGGACTCGACCTTTGAGGTGTACACATCCGCATAGATGTTGTTGGTCTTCGTCTTCTTGGCAAAAACGACCGGCACATCAAAATATTCCGCCGTGAGGCAGGCGATGCCGATGCCCGACGCCTCGATCGTGAGAATCTTGTTCACGCCGCAGTCCGCAAAGCGGCGATAAAACTCCTTGCCAAGCGCACTGAGAAATTTCACATCGAGCTGATGGTTGACAAAGCTGTCCACCTTGAGCACATTGCCCGCGCCGACCTTACCGTCCTTCAAAATCCGTTCTTCCAGCAGTTTCATGTTTCCAAGCCTTTCAAAATGTCAGTTTTCTTTATAAAACGCCCCATCCAGGATACCGCCGACAAAGACCGCCTCGTCATAATCATAATAGACGTAGCCGTCGATCATCGGTTCCAGGACGATGGTCAGTTCCGAAACATTTGTCAGATCCACATCAAAGCGCGTATTCGTGCCCGTGCGGGTCAATGTGGTCTGGTAGAGCTCCGCACCGTCGCCGTACAGCGTCAGACGAAGCGTATAGTCTTCTTTCTCGTCCGCATCTCCCCTGCCGATGAGGACAAGCCGCCCCTCAATGCCGTCAAAGTCGTAGCCCTCGAGCGCAAAAGTATCGCAGAAATTCCCGTACAGCACGCGGTCGCCTGCATATTCGGTGTTGCCGACGGTCAGAACCGCATTGTGCGTGCGCCGGTAATAGACCTCATCCGCCCAGCCAAACGCATTGTCGGTATGCGGCAGATAGTCATACGCCTTGATCAGGGTCAGCTTATCCCGCTGCGGGAGAAGATAATAAGTCGCATAGACATCAAGATCCGTGTGCACACTGTTGAACAGCGTGTTCCAGCCGTTGAAGAGATAGCCCTCCCGATCGGCGACCTCGGGCGCCTCGGCGTCCTCGCCCCAATGCACCTGCTCGGTCTTCAGCAAGGTGCCGTCAATATCGATAAAACGAACCGTGAAAATTTCCTTTTCATAGATCGCCGTGACGATCATGCTGCGCTGCACGTTGGTGAAATCGCGGTTCCAGCCGCGGAAATACAGCTCCCCGCGCTTTGCCGGCATCGTGGGCGCCGTCGCGCTGCCGCCTTCGATCACGGTTTGCAGCGAAACCATGGTGTAGCCGTCGCTGTCCACAAACTTGACGGTGTAATACTCCTTCGGCGCCTCGGTCACCGGCGGCTTTGTCGTAACGGCGGGCGCGGAGGTGCCGGTGACGACGACCTCGGGCGGCTCGGTGTGCGCGGTGGTCGCCTCGGTGGTGACCTCTATGTAGGAGCGGTCGGTCACGATGATCTGCTCGGCAAAGTCGGGGCGTACCTCAGCATCGGTCGAGACCAGCGTATAGCCGCCGTCCCGCACCGCGCAGCCGGCAAGCACCGCGATGCACAAAATACAAAAAAGCAGGAGGCTGCACCCGAAAAAAATCCTGCTTTTGACGACGCAAGTCCTCCCGGATACCGTTTATGCGTCTATTTTACCATAGTTTCAGCGGATATACTAGTCGGAAAATTTACAAAATTCCGTCTTCGGCGGCAGTCAGTTTGATAATGCGGTCAATGTCGTCCGGCTGCACGCGCGCGTCGTTTGCGGCGCGGTTGCGTTTGATCTCGCCGCAGCGGCGGCATCGGTAGACAATGACATAGCCCTTTTTGGGGTTCAGCTCCACGCGCACGGGGTCGAGAATGCCGTGGCACGGATTCGCGCGATCGCCCGGCATGTTGTCGATGTGGATCGAGCAGAGGCAATACGGGCAATGGTCGCGTGATGAGGAGCCGAGCGGCTCGACCGCCGCACCGCAGTTTTCACAGATAAACCCGCTGTCGTTTTTCGTAAAGCGTTTGCCTTCCATATCTGCTCCTTTGCATGGTTCCGCCTGTCCCCGGGCATACTGTGACTGCACACCGCATAAAAGAAAGGAAGAATCCAGATGAAAATAAAAAACTCAATGCGTCTTGCCGCATGGCTTGCCGTCTTTGCACTGCTCATGCTGTCGGCAGCCGCTGCGACCCTCGACGAAATGTATGAAAACGGCGTCGTTTCGGACGGGAACGTCCGCTTCGGCGATGCGCGCGACGGCGTGGTCAGCGACGTCAGCGAGCCGATGCCGGGCGAGGCGCACCGCATCCGCAACGGCTTTGACAGTGCAATGTCCGACGGCGGAAACGACAACGCGACCGGCTCGGTCACGGGAGACGACTTCGGGCTGAACGATGACAACATTCTGATGGGACGAAACGGCGCAGAAAGCGGTTCCGCCGCATCGAGCACCGCATCCGGCAGCAATGCGGACGGCGCGGGCAGCAATACGGGCATGGTCTGGGGGATCATCCTTGCCATCCTCGTCATTATCGCCGTCGTGGTCCTTGTGATGCTGTTCATGCCGAAAAAGCGCGGATAGCGCAGCGCGGGGAGGAGAACTTCTTGGCTTCCCCCAAGGGGGAAGGCTTTAAGTGACAACTCCCCCGCTTTACTTATTTTCCGACGCAGAAGTGCGAGAAAATCTCCGAGACGATCGCCTCGGACACGCGCCTGCCGTCCAGCTCGCCGAGCGTGGCAATGGCGCGTTCGAGGTCGCTCGATGCGACATCTGCGCCCATGCCGCTCCTCACGGCGTGGATCGCGTCGCCGACACAGGTGCGCGCCTCGGTGAGCGCGGCAAACTGGCGGGCATTGGTGACCACGGCGCCGTTCGACGTCTCGATCGCGCCGACCGAGAAGAGATCCTCCACGGTCTCCCGCAGGCGATCCAGCCCTTCCCCGCTCTTTGCGCTGATCTCGATGACCGCGCAGAACAGTGCGCGGTAGCGCGCGGGGATCGTGAACACACCGCACTTGACGTCCAGCTTGTTGAGAAGCGCGAGCTTCGGCGCGCCGATGCCGGAGAGCAGCTCGCACAGGGCGGCATCCTCGTCCGAAAAGGGCTGCGATGCGTCAAACAGGCAGAAGACCAGCTCCGCGCCGCGCACGCGGGTCTCCGCACGGGCAACGCCGATCTTTTCCACCTCGTCCGCCGCGCCGTGTATGCCCGCCGTGTCAACCAGGTGCAGCATCACGCGCCCGAGCGGCAGATCGCGCTCCAGTGTGTCACGCGTCGTCCCCGCGATCGGCGTGACAATGGCGGCATCCTCCCCGGCAAGCGCGTTGTACAGCGAGCTTTTGCCGCGGTTCGGCGCGCCGCAGATGACCGTGTTGATGCCCTCAAAGATCGCGCTGCCCGCCCGATAAGTCGAGGCGAGCGCCTCCAGTCTGCGCAGGACGGCAGCGGCGCGGTCGGCAAATTCGTCGTCGCTGATCTCGCCGAGATCCTCGTCCGGATAATCAATGCGGGCGTAGACCGCGCCGCAAAGCGCGATCAGCTCTTTTTCCGCTTCTTCCAGCTTCTCGCTGAGCGCGCCGCGCCGCTGTGCCGCCGCGATCTCAAGCTGTGTGTCGCTTCTCGCGTCGAGGATCTCCGCGATCGCCTCCGCCTTCGTCAGCGACAGCTTGCCGCCGACAAACGCGCGGCGGGTGAACTCGCCTGCCGCCGCCGGGACGGCGCCCGCGGAAAAGACCGCCTCCAGCACCCGCTGGGTGACCAGCATGCCGCCGTGGCAGCTGATCTCCGCCATGTCCTCGCCGGTGTAGGAATGCGGCGCGCGGAAGAGCGTGCAGAGTCCGTCGTCGATCACCTTGCCGCCCGAAACGATATCGCCGAAATAGGCGCGGCGCGCCTCAAGCTCGCCGACGCTTTTCCCGCACTTCGGAAAAAAGCAGCGACCTGCGACAGCCGCTGCTTCCTCTCCCGATATGCGGATCAGTGCCACGCCGCCCTTACCGCGCGGCGTGGAGACGGCGGCGATGGTAGAGGAAAACAAAGTTTCCGTTTGCATAGCCTTGCTCCGTATTCTGAAAAATTATTCTGCGTCGCCTTTGGCCGGCGCTGCTGCCTCGGCAGGCGCGGTTTCGGCAGGGGTGCTCTCCGTGTCCGCATTCTCCATCGGCGCACGCTCGGTGCGGCGCGGACGGCGGTTTCCGTCACGGCGATCGCCGCGGCGGCGGTCATTCGGGCGCGGCAGTCTGCCCATGCCCTTTTCGGTCAGGAAAATGACGACCTTGCGGTTGGAATCCGAGCCGATCGAGTTGGTCGAAACGCCCTCGATATTCTGGATCTCGGCATGAATGATGCGGCGCTCATAAGGGTTCATCGGCTCGAGCATGACGCTTCTGCCGTACTTCTGCACCTTCTCCGCCTGTCTGCGGGCAAGCTCGCGGAGCTTTTCCTCGCGGCGGGCGCGATAACCCGCGACATCCACCGTGATGCGCTCGTGATCGTCCTTGCCCTCGGCGCGGTTTGCCGCGAGGTTGGCAAGATACTGCAGCGCGTCCAGCGTTTCGCCGTGGTGACCGATCAGCACGGACGCATCCTTACCGTCGATCGTGATGCAGCTGGCGTTCTCCTCGTCAGTGCCGACCGTGGCTTCCACTTCAATTTCAAGGTTCTTGATGAGCGTCTCAACGAAGGAGACGGCTGCCTTCAGCTCCGCCTCGGTGGTGGGCGTCTTCGGCTTCTTCGGCTTCGGTTCACTCTGTGCCGGTGCGGGCGCTTTCTCGGTGCGCGGCTTTGCCGGGCGGGGTTCCTTCCGTTCGGGTCTGTCGGTGCGCGGTGCGCGCTCCGTGCGGGGCACTGCCTTTGCCTCCGGCTTTGCCGCAGGCGCGGGCGCGGGCGCGGGCTTGGCTTCCGCCTTTGCCTCGGGCTTTGACTCCGCCTTCGGCGCGGGCTTTTCCTCTTCCTTCGCCTCGATGAAGGCGACAACCTTGGCAGGCTGCGCGCCGAGACCGAAGAGACCGCCCTTCTTGCCGACGCTGACGACCTTCCATTCGGTGCCGTCGAGATCGCTGACACAGAGTTTTGCCTTCAGCGCATCGATCGCCTCGTTGATCGTTTTGCCGGTTGCGTAGATTTCGGTAACCATATCTGTATATCCGGACGTCTCCGTCCGCCTTTCTCGTAATTACTTTTTGTCGCTTTCGTCCTTCAGTTTCGGCGCTTTTTTGTCGCTCTCGTCCTTGACGGGAACCTTTTCGCCGTTCAGCAGCGGCTGCGATGTGCCCTTTGCGCCGTCCTTCGGTGCGTCGGGCAGGGTCTCATAGTCCTCGTCGTCGATGTGGTGGAGCGAACGGACGCGGGGCAGGTCGGCACGCTTCGTGTCATAGCCCTTTGCCTTCATTTCCTTCTTGGCGCGCTCATAATCCTTCTCGGTCAGCACCGGGATAGGCATAGCCTTGGCGAGGATGACCGTCTGTGCAAAGGAAAGAATGTTCTGATAGATCCAGTACAGACCGATTGCAAGCGGGAACGTGAAGCAGAAGAACAGCGAGAGCAGCGGCATGGACCAGTCCATCATCTGCGTGCTGCATCCGTTTGCGCCCTGCTGTTCCTGCATCGCCTGCGACTGATAGGTGAACTTGCGGGTCAGCTTCATCGTGAGCACCTGCGAGAAGAAGCAGATGAGCGGGATGAGCGCATAGAGAATAACGTTGACGATCGTGGGCGCGGCGTCGCCGAAGATCGTCATGCCGGTCTTGCCGATGAAGTTGTTCCAGACGAGCATCGGGGTCATCGACAGATCAAGCCCGAGGAAATTGAAGTTCGGCAGGTTGGCGAGTGCGGGCAGTGATGCCTTGAGGTCTGCGGGGATCTGTGCGATCATGCTGATCTGGTCGATCTTGCCGATGTTCTCAAGCGTGACGGCAGCATTGCCGATGGTATAGCCGATCTGATTTGCCAGCTCGACGATCGCGTCCTTACTCATCTGGCAGATATAAGTCAGCGGGTTGCGGATGATCTGATACAGAATCACGATGAAGACCATCTGAATGAGCAGCGGCAGGCAGCCGCCGAGCGGGCTTGCGTTCTCCTTCTGCTGCAGCTCCAGCAGCTCCTGCTGCATCTTTTGCTGGGTGGCGCGGTCGGTGCGCCCGGCATATTTGTCTCTGATGACCGCCTCCTTCGGGCGGAGCGATGCCATCTTGATCTGGTTTTTCTGCTGCTTGATGCCGACCGGGATGAAGATCACCTTGATCAGAATCGCAAACAGCAGGAGCGACAGCGCATAGGAATGCGTGAAACCGTCAAACCAGCGCATGATATACGCAAAGGGGATGTTGATAAATTCCATGTTTCAACCGCCGCACAAGCGGCGTCCTTTCATTGCTTGTCCTTGTCTTCGTCGGTTTCCCCGTCCGGTTGTTTGGAGAATGGGCGAAATCCTTTGTCGGGCACCGGATCATAGCCGCCGCGGCAAAACGGATTGCAGCGGAGGATGCGGTACACGGTGAGGATCAGCCCACAGAAAAAGCCGCGTTTTTGAAACGCCTCAACGGCGTAGGCAGAACAGGTCGGACTGAACCTGCAACAACTTCTCTTATGCGGGGAAATATACTTCCGATACAGCTCGATGAGAAAAATGCAGAGATGCTTCATAAAAGACCGGTCTTGCGGAGCGCATATCGGAGATCGCGCTCGATGTCCTGTGTCTTTTTTCCGTCAATGCCCTCGCGTGCGACGATCACGACGAGGTGCCCCGTTTTCACGGGCGTAGCTGTATCAATGTTCCGGTATGCGTGCCGGATGATGCGTTTGGCACGGCTGCGCGCGACGGCGCCGCCGATGCGTTTGCCGACTGTGAGACCCACGCGGTTGATGTACTTCTTTTCGGGATTTGCCTTCATCAGCGCGTGCTTTTTGTAGTCGGGCAGGACATAGACGGCAACGGTCGATGTGACCGCCCGTGCCCCTTTCTTATATGCCTTGGAATACAGGTGGTTTTCGCAGATCGCGCGGTATTTCACGGGTCTACCCCTTCCGATTTGGTTTCGCTTGTCGTATCGAAAATATGCCGAATAATCAAAAACCCCGATAACCTCACAAAGAGTTATCGGAGATTTGAAACTCCCGTGGGGAGTGGAGCAGAGGGCGGCTCATCAATAGGTGAGTCTTGCTCTGCCCTTAGCGCGGCGTCTCTTGAGAACCTTTCTGCCGTCGGCAGTTCTCATTCTCTTTCTGAAGCCGTGTTCTTTTTTTCTCTGACGCTTTTTAGGCTGGTAAGTTCTGAGCATTTGGTTGCACCTCCTTGCAGTATTTCGGAAGCGGAAACTTCGCGTGTATTCACAATAAGACAATCTATATTATACGAAAACGAATATAGCTTGTCAAGTGTTTTTTGAAATTTAATTCGGTAGGGGTGTAATGCGGGGCTTGCGCTCACCATTCTATCTTCGCCTCCCCCCAGCAAAGGGAGTGTGTCCCGGAACGCAAGCGTTCCTAATGAGTTTCCCTTGCGGGAAACATCATCGCCGACGGAGGGATTGTTACAATGCCAAGGAACAACCCCTCAGTCACCTACAGCTCAGGATGTTTTCCCTCCGGGAAAACTCCGCGAGACGCTTTGCGTCTCGTACAGCTCACCCCTTGCACAGGGGAGCCGAATGCCGCGCCGCATCACATTTCCTACCTGTTTTTATTTTACTTCTTCAGCATATCACCGAGGATGGTGCGTGCTGCCGCGAGGGCTTCTTCCACCTTCGAGACATCCGCGCCGCCCGCCATGGCGCCGTCCGGACGTCCGCCGCCACGGCCGCCGGTGATCTGCGCGACTGCGCCTACGAGCTTGCCTGCGTGCACGCCGCGCTTGACTGCATCCGCGCCCGCGCAAGCCGCAAAGTTCAGCTTGCCGCCGTCTACCGCCGCGATGACCGCGACCGCCGCCGGGTGATTTGCCTTGATCTCATCGCACAGCGTGCGCGCGCTCTGCGCATTGCCGTCGATCTTTGCCGCCGTCAGCTCAATGCCGTCCACAACGGTCGTGCTGTCGGCAAGCGATGCAAGCACATTCTGCGACAGCTTGGCATTGGCGGCATCCAGCTCGCGATGCAGCTGCTTGATCTCATTCTGGAGCGCTGCCGCGCGATGTGCGATCTCGGCAGGTGCGCTCTTCAGTTCGGCTGCGGCGTCTGCCGTGAGCTGCTCGCTCTCGCGCAGCAGTTCCAGCACGCCGAGACCGGTTGCGCCCTCGATACGGCGAACGCCCGCCGCGACCGAAGACTCGGAAATGATCTTGAACAGACCCGCTTTTGCGGTGTTGTCGAGATGCGTACCGCCGCAAAGCTCGGTCGAGAAGTCGCCCATTTTGACCATGCGGACCTTGTCGCCGTACTTTTCGCCGAACAGCGCCATCGCGCCCGCCTTCTTCGCACTCTCGGGGTCGGTCACCGTGGTGACGACCGGCACGCCCGCAAGGATGTGCGCATTGACCAGTGCCTCAACCTTTGCAAGCTCGTCCTTCGTCAGCGCGGAGAAATGTGTGAAGTCGAAACGGCAGCGGTGCTCGTCCACATAGGAACCTGCCTGCTCAACATGGCTGCCGAGCACCTCGCGCAGCGCCGCCTGCAAGAGGTGCGCGGTGGAGTGGTTGCGCTTGATGGCGTCGCGGCGCGCGACGTCGATCGCAGCATGCACGGTCTCGCCCTTATTGAGAACGCCGCTCTCCATCCGGCAGAGATGGATGTAGACGCCGTCGGTCTTTTTGGTATCCAGCACGGTCGCCTCGGCATGCGCGGTGCGGATCACGCCTGTGTCGCCGACCTGACCGCCGCCCTCGCCGTAGAACGGCGTCTTGTCGAGGATGAGGCTGAATTCGCCCTCGCTGACGCATTCCTCGGCTTCATTGTCGCAGAGGATCGCCACAATCTTTGCATCCGCCTCGGTGTCGGTGTAGCCGACAAACTCGGTGCGGGGCAGATCGGCGAGCAGGGTCTTCGAGGACTCGGACCAGCCGCCGATGTTCTTGCGGCGCTCGCGGGAACGCTGCTTCTGCTCGGCAAGCAGCTTGTCAAAGGTCTCTTCGTCGAGCGTATAGCCACGCTCGCCCGCGATCTCGCGCACGAGGTCGATCGGGAAGCCGAAGGTGTCATACAGCTTGAAGACATCCGCACCGGGAATCGTCTTTTCACCCTTGGCATCCGCCTTTTCGGTCAGCGCATTCAGGATGTCGAGCCCCGCGTCGATGGTGGCGTCAAAGCGCTCCTCCTCCATCGCGATGACCTTCTTGATATAGGCGCGCTTTTCGCCGAGCTCGGGATATGCCGTGATGTTCTGCTCGATCACGACCTCGCAGAGGTCGGAGAGGAAGGCATGCGTGATGCCGAGCAGCTTTGCATGGCGCGCGGCACGGCGCAGGATGCGGCGCAGGACGTAGCCGCGCCCCTCGTTGGAGGGGATGACGCCGTCCGAGATCATGAACGTTGCGCTGCGGATGTGGTCGGTGACGACACGGATGGAAATATCCTTATTTTTATCCTCGCCGTATTTCACGCCTGCGATGCCGCAGACCGTGTCGAGGATCTTGCGCACGGTGTCCACCTCAAAGAGGTTGTCCACGCCCTGCATGACGCAGGCAAGGCGTTCAAGACCCATGCCGGTGTCGATGTTCTTCTGCTTGAGCTCGGTGTAGTGACCGTGCCCGTCGTTGTTGAACTGAGAGAAGACGTTGTTCCAGATTTCCATGAAGCGGTCGCAGTCGCAGCCCGGCTTGCAGTCGGGGCTGCCGCAGCCGTACTTCTCGCCGCGGTCAAAATAGATCTCGGAGCAAGGACCGCAGGGACCGCTGCCGTGCTCCCAGAAGTTGTCCTCCTTGCCGAGGCGGGTCACGCGCTCTGCGGGCACGCCGACCTTTTTCGTCCAGATGTCAAACGCCTCTTCGTCGTTCTCATAGATCGACGGATAGAGCAGCTCTTCCGGGATCTCCAGCGTCTTCGTGAGGAATTCCCAAGCCCACGGGATCGCCTCTTCCTTGAAGTAGTCGCCGAAGGAGAAGTTGCCCAGCATCTCAAAATACGTGCCGTGGCGTGCAGTGTGACCGACGCGCTCCAGGTCGGGCGTGCGGATGCACTTCTGGCAGGTGGTGACGCGGCGGCGCGGAGGCACTTCCTCGCCGGTGAAGAACTTCTTCATCGGCGCCATGCCCGAGTTGATCAGCAGGAGCGATTTGTCGCCCTGCGGCACGAGCGGAAAGCTCGGCAGGCGGAGATGTCCCTTCGACTCAAAGAACGAAAGATACTTTTCGCGCAGGTCGTTAAGCGATGTCCATTTCATGGCGGTTTCCAGTCCTTTTATTTATATAAAAATTCATTATCGCAAAAAATGATCCAAAATATTATAGCACCGTATATAGAAGATGTCAATGTTATCACGAAAAAAAGCGGAGCGACGCCGTGTCACTCCGCTTTTACCGTCGTGCGCCGCCTGCGCACTCACCTTGTCAGGGTTGCCGTGGCGGTATCACCGTCCCATTCGACAGCCGCGCCGAGCGCGTCGGCAATGGCGCGCACAGGCAGATAGGTGCGCCCGCCCTCGATGAAGGCGGCGGTGTCGAGCGGCACGGCAGCGCCGTTCACAAAGATCTGCTCAGCGCCGATCTGCACGGTGATGACCGTATCGCCTGCCGCCACGGTTGCCGCGGCGGTATCGCCGTCCCAGCCGACCGCCGCGCCGAACGCCTCGGCAACAAAACGGATGGGCAGCATCATGCGCCCGCCGCGGGAAAGCGGCGCGGTATCCAGCGTGACGGCGGCGTCATTCCGCGTTGCCGCCGTGCTGCCGAGCGTCAGCGTCACTTTGGTTTCGGTCACCGCCGCAGGCATTTCCGCCGTGCCGGACGGCACGGGCTGCGGCGTGGAGGACGGTCCCGCCGTCACCAACACATCCGGTCCGCCGTCCGGGTTCGGCACGAATTTCAGCCGGTCAATGCAGGTCATGCGCGGCGAGACCGTACCGATCGCATTGTGCTGATGGTAGACAAGGTACAGTTCTTTTCCGTCCGGTGAGGGCATGATCACCGCGTCGCCCGGTCCGTCCACCGCCGCATTGTAGACGAGAAACGGGTTGCATTCGTACTTTTCATACGGTCCGTAAATGCTCTTCGAGACCGCATAGCTCTGCCCGTAATGCAGCTTGTAGCTGCCGACGGCATAGATCATATAGTAATAGTCGCCGTGCTTCCACGGCACGCCGCCCTCGACCGTGCGCCCCCTGCCGTTGACCTCATAGGCGGTCTGCGGATAGAGGATCATCTTGCAGGTCTCGGGTTTCGGCGTGATCACGCCGTCCTTCACCGCGACCTCCTCGATATACAGGTTGGAGCCAAAGTCAAAGCGGCAGAGCGTGACATAGACCTTGCCGTCGTCGTCCACAAACGGATGCCCGCCGATCTCGTGGACATCGTGCAGCATCGTGCACCCCTCAAACGGACCGAGCGGCGACTTTGCGCTGGCGTAGAACAGCCGCGCGCTCTGCTCGGTGTCGTTGTTCCACGCCTGGAACAGCAGATAGAACATGCCGTCGTAGTAAAAGGCGTTCGGGCTCATGAAGTGGTACTTGCTGCTCCACCCCTTCTGCCATGTGTAGATGCCGCCCCGCTCCGTCCAGTTGACCATGTCCGTGGAGGTGTAGACGACAAACGGAGCATCGCCGACAACCTTGCGGATATAGAGGTAATACACGCCGTCGTAATAGAGCACATCCGGGTCTGCGCCGTAGCAGACCGGGTTGACGAAGGTCGCCCCCGCATATGCCTCACCCGCGCCGGTCACGGTGAAATTCTTCGTCGCACCGCCCTCGCAGAGGACGCCGAAGCGCCCGGCGACCGCGCCCTTCTGTTCCAGCTCGATCAGCGGGTAGAGGTCGTCGTTCACCTCGTAGCAGTCATACCGGACGGAAACGACTTCATCCCGCACGCGGGCGCGCAGGCGGCAGAAATCGTCCGTGACCGGCACATGCCGCTCGCCGAGCCAGGTGAACGCGCCGTCACGGATGGCATAGAGCACGACCGTCTCCTCCGCGCGGTTTACCTCGGCGGCAAACCCGTTTTGCGCGTCGCGCATTCCGAAATAAAGGAGCATGCGGCTGCCGCAGCGGATATCCGCCGCAAAGTCGGCGGCACTGCCGAAGTCCGCGTCCGAGAGGATCGTACCGGCGGTGAGCGCACCGTCGGTCACGGCGGCGTCTGCCGAGGCGGCAAACGCAAGCCCCGACAGCGTGACGCTGCCGTCAAGTGCGGGGATAACGTCGTCTTCAAAGACGCTGATGCGAAAATTGTCGAAAACGCCCTTTGCCGCATAGGCACGGCGAATGCCCACCGTGTCCGAAAACGCGGTGTAGATCCTCTCGCTTTCGGTCGTCTGTAAGCAGTAGGTCATGGCAAACAGCTCGCGCGAGCCGTCCTGCGGCTTGATCGTGAACAGGATCTCGCCCTTTGCGGGATCGACCACGGCGCACAGATGCACGTCCTTGTCGTCAAAGGTGTCAAGCCCGGTGCGCAGCGTGTCGCCCCAGCCACCCTTTTCGTTGAAGTAGGCGAACATGCCCTTCGTGCCGCTGGCGGCAACCGATGCCGTATAGCCGAAGAAATAGGACGGCGTCGGCGAGAGTCCCTCGCCCTCCGCGCCGATCAGCAGCCCGCCCATGCCGCTCTGCCCGAGAAAATCCACTTCCAACTTGTACTTCTTACCGCGGTGCTCCGACGGGATCTTATAGGTCAGGCAGCCCGACGAGGATTTGCCCGCAGCAAGGTCGGCAGCGCCGTTTTTCACCGACCAGCTGCCGCGCACGGTGAAGTCGGAGAGGGCGGACGCATCGTCAAAGCCGTTCTCGTAGATAACGACCTCCCGCGCCGATGCCGCAAGGCACAGAAAAAGCGTGAGCGCCGCCGCGCACAGAAGTTTTGCAAACAGTTTCATGTCGGTTTCCTCCGTGTTTTTCCTACCCTCATCATACCATCGCCCCGCCGACAAGTAAATACAAAAAATCCACCGTTTCCGGCGGTGCGTTTGCGGGAGGCGAAGAAGGAAGTGCTTTTCGCCTCTTAGGCTTCCCTTGGGGGAGAAGGCTAAGAGCCGGCGGGAACAAGTCTCCCCGCCTGTGCGACGTGCGCGCTGTACGTTGCCATTCTGTGGAACCGGCGCTCCCTCCCTCGCCTACTTTTCGGTGAGGGCGCGGGAGACGCCGGTGACGAGATCACCCATGTGTGCACTGTAATTCTCGTATTCGATCGCGGGCACGCCGTCCGCGCCGATGACGACCTTCGTCACCGAGGCGTTGTCCGCCCACGGCACACGGTCAATTTCTGCAAGCGGAAGACCGTGCAGGGCGCAGAAAAGGCATTTGAGAAACGCGCCGTGCGTCACGACACAGACGTCGCGCCCGGCATAGTCCCGCGCAAGCGCGGCAAATTCCGTCTTCGCCCGTGCAAAGCAGTCTGCCATGCGCTCGCCGTGCGGGCAGGCGACATCGGGCAGATGATACTTCCAGGTCGGCACGGCGTCCGGGAAGCGGGCGTTCAGCGTGTCGAGCGCAAGCCCCTCCCAGTCGCCGAAATCAAATTCAATCAGCCCCGCGCGCGTTTGCACCGCAAGCCCGTGGTCGGCGGCGATGGGCGCAGCCGTCGCCTGCGCGCGCCGCAGCGGGCTTGCACAGACGGCGTCGAGATGCACAGCGCGCAGAAAATCCGCCGTACAGCGCGCCTGCCGCACGCCCTTTTCGGACAGCGCATAGTCCACGCGCCCCGCAAATCCGCCGCGCACATTGCCCTCGCTCTGCCCGTGGCGCACAAAATACATGACCGTCATATCTGCCTCCGAAACCGAAACTGTCTCTATTTTAGCACAAAATCTGCCCGTGTGCGCAATTTTCTGCCGCGCTCGGCAAAAAATATTGATGTTTTTTCTTGACAAAGCATTTTTCGCATGGTAGAATATTGATTCGGTATAGGTTGACCGAAGTTGACCCTACCCCCTTGCCATGTGTTCGTGCATGGCCATCAGTCCATAAGGAGGTGTAACACAGATGGAAAAGGTAGTAAATTCTTACGAAACGCTGTTCATCGTCAATCCCACGATCGGTGATGACGAGGTCAAGGCAACGGCGGAGAAGTTCACCGCGCTGATCGCGGAGAACGGTACCCTCGGCGAAGTCAACGAGTGGGGCAAGCGCAAGCTGGCATACCCGATCGACGACATTCCCGAAGGCTACTATGTCCTCGTAAACTTTACGAGCGAGCCCGCATTCCCCGCAGAGCTGGAGCGCCGCTACAACATTGATGAAAACATCATGCGCGGTCTTGTAATCAGACTCCACGAGAAAAAGGCTAAGTCGTAATCGAGACAAGGAGCGTAGTTATGGCAAGTTTGAATAAGGTAATCCTGATCGGCAATCTGACGGCAGACCCCGAGCTCAAGCAGACGCAGTCCGGCATCTCGGTCGTATCCTTTACGATCGCGATCAACCGCCGCTACCAGAGCAAGAACGCGCCCGAGGGACAGCAGACGGCTGACTTCATCAACATCGTTGCATGGAGACAGTCCGCAGAGTTCGTCTCGCGCTTCTTCAAGAAGGGCAAGCCGATTCTCGTGTGCGGCTCGATCCAGTCGAGATCGTACACCGACAATCAGGGCAATAAGCGTTATGTTACCGAGGTCGTTGCCGACGAGGTCGGATTTGTCGAGAGCAAGTCCGAGTCAGGCGGCGGCGCTTCCCAATACACGCCCGACGCTTACAATGCGGCGCCGTCGTATTCCAACACGAATGCGGCAGAGCCGAAGTTTGAACCCGTCTCCGACGAGGATGATCTCCCGTTCTGACCCGAGCGGTCGGATGCGCTACGGCGCAAAGAATTTATAGAAAGGAATCTGTACTTTACAGTAGGGCATAATCATGGATACGAATGTTACCGAAAACGTAACGCCCGCAGCAGAGGCTCCCGCAGCTGCACCCGCAGCCGCAGCAGCACCTCAGCAGCGCCCCTTCCGCCCCATGCGGAAGAAGAAGAAGGTCTGCATTTTCTGCGCAGACAAGATCGACTACATCGATTATAAGGATACCGTAAGACTGAAGAAGCTCGTCAGCGAGCGCTCCAAGATTCTTCCCAGAAGAATCTCGGGCACCTGCGCTGTTCACCAGCGTCAGCTTACCGTTGCTGTCAAGAGAGCAAGACAAATGGCTCTCATTCCTTACGTCAGCGACTGATTTCCGCAAAAAAGCACAAAACCGCACCCGAAAAGGGTGCGGTTTTTTGTGTTGCAAAATCGTTTTTCTTCCTGCATAATGGAGACAGCCAACATTTTTGAAAAGCGGAGGATGCCCATGAAAAGAATCGCCCTTTCCCTGCTCGTCGCCGCCGCGCTTGCGCTGTCGCTTGCCGCCTGCGGCAAAACCGTGCCGTCGGGCAGTGAAACTGTACCCTCGAGCAGCGTAACCGCTCCCTCGAGCGGCGAAACTGCGCCATCGAGCAGCGAAACCGCTCCCTCGAGCAGCGAAACCGCTCCCTCGGGCAGTGAAACCGTGCCCTCGAGCGGCAAAGCCGTGCTGACCTCAGCCGACGACCTGAACGCCGTCGCCGAGAACGCCTATGCCAAAGTCGGGACGCTCGCCTGCCTCGAAGGCGATGCGCGCAGCTATATCGAGCTGTCGGAGAAAACCACCGGCGCGCCGCGCTATAACAAGGCGCAGTATCCCCGCCTCAAGCAGAAGGCGGACGGCAGCTACATTCTCTTTTTCCAGTATGCGACCTACGGTCCGCACATCTACTATGCACACAGTAAAGATCTTGTGCACTGGGAATCGCCCCAGGTGCTCTACAACGCAGAACTCTACCGCTATAAAAACGAAAATCTGCCGAACGGATCCGGCGTGACCTACTTTGTCAACTGCGATGCCGTCGTGCTGCAAAACGGCGACATTCTCGCCGTCACCTCTTACCGCAACAAGGAAGTCTACCGCGATCACCCCGAGCTTGCGGGCATTTATCTCCGCCGCTCGACCGACGGCGGCAGAAGCTGGAGCACCGAGACCTCGATCTACAAGGGCGTCAACTGGGAGCCCTCCATCACCGAGCTGTCAAACGGCGAGATCCAGATCTTCTTCTCGCAGGTTTCGCCCGGCATCGCACGCTGGGGACTGAAAGAGGACCGCAACTCGACCGGCACGGCGATGATCTCCTCGACCGACGGCGGCTATACCTGGACGCCGAACGTCGCCGAAGCGCCGTGGCAGGCGAAGATTGCCTTCCAGCAGTACGTCCTCGACGTGGAGGGCTCTCCCAGCTTCACCGATCAGATGAGCGTTGTCACCGAGCTGTACGACGGTACGCTTGCCGCCGTTTGCGAGTCCAAGGACGCGGACAAGGTCTTCCACATCTCGGTCATCTATTCGGACGCGGCGTGGTCGGATGCGCCGGACTATGACAAGACCGGTCCCGCCGACCGGCAGAGCAATCTTTTCCCCGGCGCGGCACCCTACATCCGCAAAATGCCGAGCGGCGAGGTCGTCATCGGCTACGGCAGGAGCAATGACTACTGCCTGCGCGTTGCCGACGGCAGCGCACGCAGCATCGGCGAGCCGATTCTCGCCTTCGGCAAATCGGGCTACTGGGGCTCGATCGAGGTCACGGGCGCAAATCGCCTGACTGCGGTCTACCCCGCCATCTCCGGTCAGAACGGCAATGCGATCCTGATTGAGAACTTCTATCTCAACCACGCGATTCCCGCCGCCGAACGCGCCGTCTGCACAGACGGCAAAAACAGCGACGACTGGGCAAGCGTGACCGACGCGCACTTCATCGGCAGCGCCTCGCAGGCGCAGGCGACCTTCCGCTACGCAAAGGACAAGAACACGTTGTACCTCCTCGTCGAGCGACGGGATGACAGCCTGACCGCGCGCGACCGCACCGCCGTTTACCTTGCGGACACGGCAGGCAAAGCCTACCGCCTCGTTGTGGACGCGGCTGGCAAGGTCACGCTCGAATCCGGCAGCGGCGTCGCTTTTGCGGCAGTCGATGGCAAGGTCACATCGGCGTCAACCGTCCTTGCGGATGGCATGGTCACAGAGATCGCCGTGGATCTGAAGTCGCTCGGGCTTGCGGATCGCACCGGGCTGAAGGTCAACTATGTGCTTTACAACGCCGACGAAGACGGCGCATCCGTCACGCGTGATACCGTGGACGTTTCCAGCCTCTACGATGCGAACACATGGCTTGACGTGACCTTTGCGGACGGCAAGCAGCCGCCGCTTGCGGCAGGGACTGCCGCATCGGTCGTCGATGCCAAGCCGCCCGTGCGCGAAAACGCGCCGCAGACCTTCTTCGACTTTGCGGACAAGGAACTTGTCACTGCGGCATTCGACGGCACAAACGGGCTTGCCGTCACAGCGGAGAACGGCTATGCCGCCCTGCGCATCACCGACAACTACGACCCCTATGTCTCGCTGGTCCTCGGCGAGACAGACGCAGACACAAACAAGCAAATGCTGATCTGCTACCGCAATCACGGGGAGAGCGGCAGACTCGGGCTGTACTACTGCGCGGGCGATGACGCAGCCTATGCCTATACGGCGGCACATCTGATAATGGGCACGCTTGCAACCGACGAAGAATGGCATGTCGCACTCGTGGACTTCTCGAAAGCGGACGGCTTTTCCGGCAAGCTGAAGACCCTGCGCATCGACCCCTACGACGGCTTGCAGGCAAAGGTGGGCAGCGGCATCGACATCGCGTGGATCGCGTTTGTCCCCGCCGACGACACCGCGCTCGAGTATGTGCAGTGAAGAAATAAAGAAAATAGCAAAGATTTTAACCGTAGGGGCGACCATCGGTCGCCCGTCTGCGCAGATGCAAAAAGCGGGCGACCAATGGTCGCCCCTACAGAATAGCGGAAAGTATGACACACCGCACAGGCGCCGTCTGTCTCCCGCCGCATCTAAGCCTTCCCCGGTGGGGAAACCTAAAAGCACACACACAAACCAAAAGGGAACGAACCAGCACGGGTTCGTTCCCTTTTCCTTTTTATTTCACCAGGTGGCGCTTGATCTTCATCGAGGTCGTCTTCTCAAACGGGGTCGTGCGGAGCTCCACGTTCCGCACCTGCTTATAGCCGACCAAGCGGCGGTTGAGTTTGTTGACATCCGCGCGGATCGTCGCGAGCATCTCGCTCTCCGGCGTATCGGCTTCAAACTTCTCCGCATTGGGGAAGACCACAGCGGTCAGCACCGTCTCTCTGCCGCTCTTTCTGCCGACCACAACGCATTCGGCGATCTTATCCACCGACGCGAGGTATTCTTCAATCTCCTCCGGGAAGACGTTTTTGCCGTTTTCGAGGACGATGACCGACTTCTTTCTGCCGGTGATGTAGATGTAGCCCTCGTCGTCGAGGTAGCCGAGGTCGCCTGTACGGAACCAGCCGTCGGCAGTGAAGGCATCGGCGGTCGCCGCCTCGTCCTTATAGTAGCCGAGCATGACGTTTTTACCCTTGACGCAGATCTCGCCGATGTCGTGCCCGTCCTCATCGGTGACGGCATCCTCGATGCGCACCATGCAGGACGTGACCGCAGGACCGACCGAGCCGGGCTTGGAATGATAGTACACATCCACCGCGATCAGAGGCGAGCACTCGGTGATGCCGTAGCCCTCCCAGACCTCGATGCCGAGCGAACGGAAGTCGGCGGCGATCTTCGGGTCAAGCGGCGCGCCGCCGCAGATGATCTTCTCAAGTCTGCCGCCGAATGCCGCAAGAATATCGCGGAACAGCAGGCGGCGGGGGTCAAGCCCGATCTTCCGCGTACCGTCGGACAGCTTCATCAGCCCGCGCACGGCGGATTCCACACCCTTTTTGCGGATCTCATCCCAAACCTTCTTGTCCATCGTGGTGAGGAACAGGGGCACGAGCACGAGCGCCGTGGGGCGGAAGGTCTGGAAATTGCGCATGCAGTGGCGCAGAGAGTCGTTGATGGCGATCTCGCAGCCGTAGTTGGCGGCGGCAAGCGAACAGCACAGCTCATAGGTGTGATGGATGGGCAGCACCGAGACCAGCACGTCGCGCGGGAAGAAATCGACCGCTTCGCACGCCGAGTTGATCGCGGCGCAGATGTTCTTCTCGGAGAGCATAACGCACTTGCTGGTGCCGGTCGTGCCCGAGGTGAACAGCATCACGGCAAGCCGGTCCATATCGGACGGAGAGGACGGGTCGTGCGGACGCCCGGTGCCGATCGACTCGATCTCCTCCATCGACTTATAATAGGGCGCGTCCGCCGCGCCTGCCATCGGAATGAACGCGATCTCGGGGTGCCGCGCCGCCACATCGCGGAATTTCTCGGCAAACAGCGGAGAGAAGACCACGTTATCCGCCTCCGCGCGGCAGAGGAAGTTCTCGATCTCGGCTATCGCCAGCTCCTTATCCATCGGGATTGCCGTGCCGCCGAACATCACGGTCGCAAGGTAAGCGACGTACCAGGACGGCGAGGTCTCGCCGATGATGGCGGTGCGCCTGCCCTTGATGCGCCCGAGGCGGTACAGCCCGGAGCCGAACGCCGTCACACGAGCCGCCAGCGCGCGGTAGGTGATCTTCCGGATGTTACCATCAGCGTCAAAATAGTCAAACATGGTGCGCTCGCCGCGGCTCTCAAGGATGGAGACCATGTGCTTGATATTGGTGATCGGTGTATAAATACGTTTGGTTTTTTTCATCGCTTCGATATTCCTCTCAGTCCTTGTCTGCGGCATTCTTGTCGGCATTTTTGCCCTTGCCGGAGAGCTTGCCTAAAAACGCGGTCGGTGAAAATTTCTGCACGGCGTCGAAAATGCGGGTAACCAGAGACGCCTCCTCCGTGCTCGGGAGCGCGCCCATGAACCCGGCGAAATACTCGTCCTCCGCCGCCTTCAGCTTTTCGATCACGGGGTCTGCCGCCTCGGTCAGCCGCACCGCGACATACCGTCGGTCATCGCTGCTCTGCTCGGTGACGAGATATCCTTTCTGCTTTAAGGATTCCACTGCCTGGCTGATATTGCCCTTGGAAATGTTGGAGGATTCGCTGATAGCGCCCACCGTGTTGTTCTCGGGTGAGGCGGTCAGCGCAAGGAGCACGTCTGTCTCGTTGAGCGTGAAGCCGTCCGCCTCGATGGCACGGTGACAATGCGTGCGCATCGACTTGCCGAGGCTCATCAGCTTGGTGAACACCTCATACGGTTTGAATCGCGGCTTGCTTTCTTTCTCCACCGTCATGCCTCCTTTTCAAAACAGTTCTAAACAAAACAATTCTAAGCGCAACCATAATAGCATATCCGCGGGCATTTGTCAATGGTATTTGCAAAGAAAATTCCGACAGATTTTCACCTTCTGTCGGAAATACGTTTTTCGGCTTCGGAACGCCGTTTTTTCTCCTTTTGCACAAAAGAAGCGGTCGAATATGCGCGAATTTTCTCAAAGTTAAGGCTTGCATTTTCGGTTACCCTGTGCTAATATAATCGTGGAGCAGTCTGAAGGCTGCCCGGAAATGAACCAAACGCCCCTATGGGCGAAAAAACACGGAGGTATTGACAATGAGCTTTGGAAAACTTGCGGTATTCGCAGCCGGCGTGCTGTTCGGCACGGCAGGCGTCAAGCTTCTGTCGAGCAAGGACGCAAAGAAGGTCTACACGCACACGACCGCGGCAGCACTGCGCGCCAAGGACAGCGTGATGAAGACCTACACGACGGTCAAGGAAAATGCGGAGGATATTCTCGCCGATGCAAAAGCGATCAACGAGGATCGCGCAGCCGCCGAGGAAGCGCAGGTCATCGAGGATGCCGAGGCGGAAGCCGCCGCCGAAACCGCGGTCGAGACCGCGGCCGAATAAGACACCCGGACTGAAAAAGCCCGGTCGCCGAAAAAGCCGCCGAGCGCGGCTTTTTTGGGTTCAACTTTTGTTTTTTCCACGGAGGATATACCGACATGAAATGCAAGGTCCTGCATGAGACGCGGGGCAGGCTGCGCGTGCACCTCATCGGCTGCCGTCTGTCGCTTGCCGACGCGGACAAGTTAGAGGGATACCTTTCGGCAGTCCCCGGCGTGACGCATGCGAAAGTCTACGACCGCACCGCCGATGCCGTCGTCTGCTATGCGGGCAGCCGCGCCGCCGTGATCGGCGCGTTTGCGCGCTACAACAAGGCAGACGCAACACTCGACGCTTATCTGCCCGCACATTCGACGCGGGCGCTGAACCGCGAATTTGAAGACAACCTCGTCGGCGTGACGGTGCGCCGCTTTGCGTCAAAGCTGTTCTTCCCCGCCCCGCTGCGCGCCGTACTGGCGGTGATCAGGGGCATCCGCTATGTGTGGAAGGGGCTCTCCGCCCTGCGGCGCGGCAAGCTGACCGTCGAAGTGCTGGACGCCACCGCCGTCAGCGTTTCGCTGCTGCGCGGCGACTTCAAGACGGCGGCATCCGTCATGTTCATGCTGAAGCTGGGCGAGATTCTCGAGGAGTGGACGCGCAAGAAGTCGCTTGCCGACCTGGCGGACGCCATGTCGCTGCATGTGGACAAGGTCTGGCGCGTTGAGGACGGCGCCGAGGTGCTCGTCCCGATCGGCGAGGTCGCCGCGCATGACCGCATCGCGGTACGCACCGGCAACCTCATTCCGCTCGACGGCAAGGTCGTCTCGGGCGAAGCCGCCGTCAACCAGGCGTCGATGACCGGCGAATCTCTCCCCGTGCAGAAGAGTGCGGGCGGCTTTGTCTACGCGGGCACGGTCGTAGAGGACGGCAGCATCGTCATCGAGGTGGAGAAGACCGCAGGCGGCGGTCGCTATGACCGCATCGTCAAGATGATCGAGGACTCCGAGCGGATGAAATCCGCCTCCGAGACCCGCGCAACAAGCATTGCGGACCGTCTTGTGCCCTACACGCTCGGCGGCACGGTGCTGACCTGGCTGCTCACCCGCAACGTCACGAAGACGCTGGCAGTGCTGATGGTGGACTTCTCCTGCGCCCTGAAGCTCGCAATCCCGATCGCGGTGATCTCCGCGATGCGCGAATGCAACCTGAACGGCATCACGGTCAAGGGCGGGCACTATCTCGAGACGGTCGCCAAAGCGGACACCATCGTCTTTGACAAGACCGGCACGCTGACCTATGCCACACCGCGCGTCGCCGGCATCGTCACCTTCGGCGGGCATGCGGAGAGCGAGATGCTCCGCCTTGCCGCCTGCCTTGAGGAGCATTACCCGCACTCGATCGCCAATGCGGTCGTCGCCGAGGCGACGGCGCGCGGGCTCGGGCACGAGGAGCGGCACGCCGAGGTGCAGTATGTCGTGGCGCACGGCATTGCCAGCGCAGTGGACAACGAGCGCGTGTGCATCGGCAGTGCACACTTCATCTTTGAGGATGAAGCCTGCCGTGTCCCCGCAGGCGAGGAAGACAAACTCGCATCGCTGCACGGTGAATACTCCTATCTGTATCTTGCCATCGGCGGTGAGCTTGCCGCCGTGCTCTGCATCGACGACCCCATCAAGGCAGGCGCGCGCAATGCGATCCGTGCCCTGCACGATTGCGGCATCGGGCGCATCGTGATGATGACCGGCGACAACGAGAAGACCGCGGCGCGCGTGGCTGCCGCCGTCGGCGTGGACGATTTTCGCGCCGAGGTGCTGCCGGAGGACAAAGCAAACTTCGTCCGCGCCGAGCGCGAAGCCGGGCGCACGGTCATCATGGTGGGCGACGGCGTGAACGACACACCCGCCCTCTCCGAGGCGAATGTCGGCATCGCGGTCAGCACCGGCGCGGCGATCGCCCGCGAGGTGGCGGACGTGACCGTGCTCTCGGACGATCTCGACGCGCTTGTCACCCTGCGCCGCATTGCGGCGGCGCTGCAAGCCCGCATCGGGCACAATTACCGCACGATCGTTTCGTTCAACTCCCTGCTCATCCTGCTCGGCGTGACCGGGGCGATCCAGCCGACCTTCTCGGCGCTCCTGCACAACGCGTCCACGCTGGCGATCAGCCTGCGCAGCATGACGCCGCTCCTGCACGACGCGGAGCGCACGCCGAACGCGGAAAACGCTTGACGTGGGAAACAATCGGCGCTAAAATAGTTACGTGCAGCCGCACGGAACTATTTTTGATTTTTAGGAAACATCATGAACAACGGATACTGCATCATAGACGCACACTGCCACATCTACCCCGCGAAAATCGCCGCCCGCGCCGCCGCGGGCATCGGCACCTTCTACCGCACCAAATCCGCCTGCGGCGGTACGGCGGAAGAACTGCTCCGCCGCGCAGATGCCTGCGGCATCGACCGTTTCATCGTGGAATCGGTCGCCACCTCGGCGCATCAGGTGCGGGACATCAACGAATTCATCGCCGCCGAAGTCGCCGCAGCGGGCGGTCGTTTCTTCGGGCTCGGCACGCTCTATCCCGACAGTCCGGATCTTGTCGGCGACTACCGCCATCTGCGAGAGCTGGGTCTGCACGGCATCAAGCTGCACCCCGACATCCAGGGCTTCAAGATCGACGACTTCCGCTGCCTCAGAATCTACGAGATGTGCGAGGCGGACGGGCTGCCCATCCTCATGCACACCGGCGACAGCCGCTATGACTACTCCAACCCGAACCGCCTCATCCCGATCCTGCGCATCTACACCGGGCTGAAGCTGATTGCCGCGCACATGGGCGGCTACACGATGTGGGAGGAGGCAAGCCGCAAGCTCTGCGACATTGAAAACATCACGGTGGACTGCTCGTCCACCCTGCCCTACCTGCCGCGTGAAACCGCCGTCGAGATCATCCGCCGTTACGGCGCCGCGCGCGTCCTGTTCGGCACGGATTACCCGCTCTGGACGCCGGAGGGCGAGCTTGCATCCTTCTTCTCGCTCGGGCTGACCCCGGCAGAGAACAAAGCCATCCTCGCCGACAACGCCCGCCGCGTCTTCGGCATCGCGGAATAAAAAAACCGTCCTACGGTAAAGAATTTTTGCGTATCCGTAAAGGCGACAGATCGTCACACCTATAAGCCTTGCAAAAAAGGAACGGCAGCAGCCGTTCCTTTTTCCGTTTTACTTTTCTTTTTCAATCTCGCAAAGCAGCAGCTGCAAGGCGGCGTCGCCGCTTGCCGCCTCGATGGTGCAGCCCGCGGCAAGCAGATGCCCGCCGCCGCCGAACGCGGCGGCAATGCCGGAGACCGGTGTATTGTCATTGCCGCGCAGGGACACGCGGTAGACGCCCGCCTTCGGCGCGCCCTTGATGACGATCGCGATCTGCACGCCGCGCACGCTGCGCGCGATGTCCACCGCCGTCTCAAAGTCCGCCATGACAAGCCCGTCCGTGTAATCGGTGTTTTCGATCACGATCGC
>ENA-ORIC01000866-ORIC01000866.1-human-gut-metagenome-genome-assembly--contig:-NODE-866-length-33823-cov-4.174154_pt1 | contig 33823 bp, 26 predicted proteins | sample MGYA00243023_ERZ508732 | MGnify/ENA primary metagenome ERZ508732 (study PRJEB26277, sample SAMN04329767) | human gut metagenome | biome: human-associated habitat | host: Homo sapiens | place: USA... | reverse complement strand
AAAAAATGAAGTTTACTGAATTTTTTTTCAGGCAAGGGGAAGCCTTGGAAAGATGAAGAAATTTGAATCGACCTCTATCGTCTGCTTATGCAGACACTTTCCCCGCTACCGTAGGTTTTTTCGCGCTTTTCTCTCTCAGGAGAAAAAGCGAAAAAGGGGAAAGCAAGAAAGAATACCGGCACAACGGAACAGGCGAAGCCTGCCTAAAGGGGAAAGCAAGAACGTGGTTTGGTGATGAAGCGTTTCAGGAGAAAGAATCGTCGCCGGGGTAGTTCTTCTTTTTCGGCGGGCGGAGCACCAGTGCGGCTAAGGTGGGGATGAGCAGACATAAGAGCACTAAAAATACGATTTGCGCGGGCGATAAACCTTTGCCCGATTCCTGCGGATTCTCCGCGGGTTCGTCGGGGACGGGTTGTTGCGTTTTATCGGCGTATTCCGTATTTTTGACATACGTGAAGCCCATGGGACGTTCTACATAGCCGAGACTGTCGCCGCGGAGCACGTAACAATACGTTTTTCCGTTTTCGGAATAATCTCCGTAGTAGGTGCACGTTATCGTGATGCGGGAGAGGATATCGCCCGATTTACCGGAATAGCCCGGAGAATAGTAGGTGATTTCGATTTTTTTATCAAGGTAGGGCGTTTCGGGAACGAAGTCTACGGGAATGACGGCGGATTTATCGACGAAGCCTGTGAGTTTACGGGTTCCGACGGAATCTTCAAGGTAGGAAACGCGGTAGTAGTTGTTGGTTTCGCCGATGACGCAGACAAAGTACGTTTCGGGCAGGTAGAAAAGGAGAAGGCGGGTTGCCTCCTCTGCGTCGGAATAAAACGCGACGTTCGCGCCGGGAATATAAGCATAATACGTTGATTCCGCCGTTGCTTTTTTCCGTTCCGTGCCGAAGGGGATGAACAGAAAAGAAAGCAACAGAAGCAGTGCGAAAATTCTCTTCATACCCGACATTATAAAGGGAGAAAGCGGGGGAGATTTTGGGAGTTCGATACGAAAAATGAGAGAAATTGTAGAAAGACTGCGGGCGATTGAGGCGGAGCAGAAAAAACGGGCGGAGGACAATAAGCTGGCGCTGTACAACACGGGCAGAAAAAGACATTTAAAGCAGATTGCGTTTCATAAATGCAAGAAACGTAATCGCTGGGTGTTCGGCGGGAATCGCTCCGGAAAAACGGAGTGCGGGGCGGCGGAGTGCGTGTATATCGCGCGGGGGATTCACCCGTACAGAAAAAACAAGCCGGATACCGCGGGGTGGGTGGTTTCGCTTTCGGCGCAGGTGCAGCGGGACGTGGCGCAGAAAAAGATTCTTGCCTATCTGAGGCGGGACTGGATAGACGACATTGTGATGCAAAGCGGGAGAAAGGATTCTCCCGAAAGCGGCATTATCGATTTTATCCGGGTGAAGAACGTATTCGGCGGCGTTTCGGTAATCGGGTTTAAAAGCTGCGACCAGGGGAGAGAGAAGTTTCAGGGGGCGTCGCTGGATTACGTGTGGTTTGACGAGGAACCGCCGGAGGAGATATACGACGAATGTCGCATGCGCGTGTTTGATAGGCGCGGGGATATTTTCGGAACGATGACTCCTTTGAAAGGGCTGACGTTTGTGTACGAGCGCATTTATCTGAATAAATTTTCGGACGGCGAGGTATGGTATGAGTTTATGGAGTGGGCGGACAACCCGTATCTTTCGAAGCGGGAGATTGCGGCGCTGACCGCGTCGATGGACGAAAGCGCGGCGCAGCAACGGAGGTACGGGAGGTTTGCGGCGGCGGGGGCGGGGCTGGTTTACCCCGAATTCGACGAGCGAGTGCATGTGATAGAGCCGTTTGAAGTGCCGAAAGAGTGGCAGGATAATATTTCGATTGACCCGGGGTTGAACAATCCGCTTTCGGCGCACTGGTATGCGGTGGATTTCGACGATAACGTGTATGTGATTTACGAGCATTTCGCGGCGGGGAAGGACATCGATTTTCATGCGGAGGCGATACGGGAAATCTGCGAAAAGCTGGACTGGAAGCGCGATTCGCGGGGGCGGGTGTGCGCGCTGATAGACAGTGCGGCGAAACAGCGGACGCTTTCCGGGGTGAAGAGCGTATGCGAGTTGTTTTACGAGCGGGGGATTCTGGTGAACCCCGAAGTGAACAAAGATTTGTTTTCGGGCATTTCGTGCGTGAAGAGTTATCTGCGGCGTGATAACGGGTTGCCGGATATTTACATATTTTCGAATTGCGTGCAACTGATCAGGGAATTGAAAAAGTATTTCTGGGGAGCGGGGGACGTTCCGAAAAAGGAGGACGACCACGCGCTGGACGAAATGAGGTATTATCTGATGTCGCGCCCGAAACGGCTGCCGCCGCAGGAAGAGAAATCGGAAGTGCAGAAGGACAAGGAGCGGCTGTGGCGGAAGATTGCGAGGACAAGAAGAAAGAGAGTCTGAGGCATTTGGCAGGAGAACAGGCGTTTGAATTGTAGCTGTTACAAACATAAGAAACGGAAAGGTGAGGCGGCTGGAAAGACAAGTAAAAAAATCGGAGGTGTTTATGGAAGATAATTCGAAAAACGAGCAGGCGAAATACGCTAAGAAAACGGCGAAAAAGAAAAATTCGGCGGAGGGCGTGGGCGACGCGCTGATGAAGGTGGCGCTGGGCTGTTCGGTGGCGGAGGTTACGGAAGAATATGCGGAAGTGGACGGAAAATTGAAACTTCTGAAGCGGAAAAAGACGAAAAAAGATATTCCGCCCGATTTGAAAGCGGTGCAGCTGATTCTGGAAAAACAAGGAGGCGGAGGGGGGATTTCCGCGCTGAGCGACGAGGAGCTGGAAAAGGAAAAGCAGAGGCTTTTAAAACTATTGAACGGCAACGCGGAGCAATGAACGGACGGCGTAAGCGGATTTTGACCTCTCTCGGCTCGCTATCGTTCGCCACTCTGCTTGCCGGGATTGCCTGACGGCAATTCGACAAGGATTCACAAAAGGAAAGGCAAGGAGCCGGTGAAAAACGGAACAGCCTCTCTGAAAAATGGAACAGCCCCTCACCACCTTGCTTTGCAAGGAGCCTCCCCCCGAGGGGAAGCCGCAAAGCGGCTGACAATTTTTGCCGAAGAAAATTTTGTGAGCAAAATTTTATGCAGGCAAGGGGAAGCCGCGAAGCGGCTGACAATTTTTGCCTTATTGTGCGCAAGCACGATGAGGCAAGGGGAAGCCTTGACGTAAGGAAGCGGCTGACAATTTTTGCCGAAAAAATGAAGGCACCGAATTTTTTTCAGGCAAGGGGAAGACATGCAAAGACCTCTTCAGTCGGCAGAAGCCGACAGCTTCCCCGACGGGGAAGCCGGGAACGCGGGTTGAGTATAAAGCGGCTTTTTGACGAGAAAATGCCTGATTGTTGTTCGGCTGCCCCTCACCACCTTGCTTTGCAAGGAGCCTCCCCCCGAGGGGAAGCCTTGGAAAGAGGCAAAATTTTAATAGTCCTCTATCGGCTGCTTGCGCAGACACTTTCCCGAAAAGGGAAAGCAAGGGGGCGGTAGCGCACCGATGGGGAAAGCAAGGGGAGTAAGTACGTTATAAAACAGTCATTTTTAAAATATATAAGGAGATTATTTATGCAGGAAAACGAACAGGTTCGACAAATGAAAGAAAGAGAAGAGGAAAAACGGCGCGAGCGGCTGGCGTATGAAATTACGCTCGATTTCCGGGCGCGCCGCGAGGCGAGAAGAAACATAGAAAACGGATGGTCGTTGAATATGCAATTCGTAGCGGGAAATCAGTATTGCGACGTTACCCCCGAAGGCGGGCTGGAAGAAGAGGACGCGCAATATTTCTGGCAGACGCACCGCGTGTTTAACCATATTGCTCCTACGGTGGATTCGCGCGTGGCGAAGCTGGTGAAATCGATTCCCGAAGTGAAAGCCGCGCCTTTTTCCGACGAAGATTCCGATATGCGCGCGGCACAGCTTTCTACGGGGATTCTTGCGTATGCGTTCGATCGGGCGAAGGCGAACGAGGCGATTGCCGACGGCATTATGTGGAGCGAGGTGTGCGGCAGCGTGTTTTACAAGGTGTGCTGGGACGAAACGGCGGGGCGCAAAGTGGGGCTGGACGAAAACGGCATGCCTTTATACGAGGGGGAAGCCTGCATTTCGGTAACTCCGCCGTACGAGATTTTTCCCGACAGACTCGATTGCGAATTTTCGGCGATTTCCAGCTTGATACACGCACAGGCGGTTTCGACGGAGTACATAGCGGATACGTTCGGCGTGGCGGTGGCGCCCGACCCCGAAAGCGAAATTTCGGGCGTGTATTCCGGCGCGGGAATTTCCGGCGCTGCGGCGCAATTTACCCGCGAGGCAAGCAAGACAGGCGGAAAAACGTCGCCCGGAAGAGTGATCCTGCTGGAGCGGTATACGTTGCCGACGAAAGAGCACCCGAACGGAAAGCTGGAGATTGTCGCGGGAGGGAAACTGTTGTACGAAGGGGAGCTGCCGTATAAAAACGGGTTGCGCGGCGAACGGGTGCTGCCGTTTGTGAAGCAGGATTGCTTGAAACAGCCGTCAAGATTTTTCGGAAGTTCGATTGTGGACAGGCTGATTCCCGTGCAGCGGGCGTATAACGCGGTGCGGAACAGAAAACACGAATTTTTAAGCCGTATCGCGGCGGGCGTGCTTGCCGTGGAGGACGGTTCGGTGGATACGGACGCCCTGGCGGAAGAGGGGTTGGCTCCCGGTAAAATTCTGGTATACCGACAGGGGAGTCGCGTGCCGGAAATGATGAATTTCGGTTCGATTCCCGATGATTTCGCCAAAGAAGAAGAGTGGCTGGAAAAGGAATTTTCGGTGGTGAGCGGGGTATCGGATTTATCGCAGAGTTCTACGCCGACAAGGGTAACGAGCGCGACGGGACTGCAGCTTTTATTATCGCAGGACGATTCGAGAATGGCGGCGACGAAAGAAAACTTGTGCGCGGCGATGAAGGAAATCGCGCGGCAGGTGGTGCGGCTGTACAAGCAGTTTGCGGGAAACGCGCGGCTTCTGTGCGTGGCGGGCGAAGGAGGAAAAACGCAGACGTACTATTTCAGTTCGGAAGAGCTTTCGTGCGACGACGTAACGTTCGGGACGGAGCAGAATCTGAGTGCGGAAGAAAAGAAAGAGACGATTCTGAGTTTGCTTTCGGCCGGGATTCTGACGGGCGAGGACGGGAAAATTCCGCAGAACAACAAGAATCGGATTCTGGAAGCGTTCGGGCTGGGAAGTTACGAAAACTGCAGGGATATTTCGGCTTTGTATGAGGAATGCGCGCGCGAGGAGAATTTAAAAATGCGGGAAGGGGAAAACGTGCGCGTAGACGAACTGGACGACCACGAGGCGCATATTGCGGAGCACTTACGCTATTATTTTTCGCAGGAAGGGCGCGCGCTGGCGGCGGAGAAACGAAAGCTGTTTGCGGAGCATATCGGGGAGCATAAGCGTTCGGCGGCGCAAATAACGGATTGATAAAACGAGGACTGACGGGAATTTCGGCAGACCTCTCTCGGCGCTTCGCTCCACTCTACTTGCCGGGATTGCCTTTGAGCGGCAAGCCGGCAAGGATTCCCGCTGCCGTAGGCTTTTTCGCTTTTTCTCCCGCAGGAGAAAAAACGAAAAAGGGAAAGCAAGGGGAAAGATTGAAAATGGAATGGCGCTGTTGTTTAAAATTTTAAATCGAAAATGCAGCTGCCCCTTGATTGAAAATTTCCGGTGGAAAAATTCAATCAAAATTTGGCTACGCCCCTCATCAGTCGCTTTCAGCGACAGCTTCCCCCCAAGGGGAAGCCTTAGATTGCTGCCGAAGAAATGAAGTTCACTGAATTTTTTTCAGACAAGGGGAAGGCTTTGAAAGAAGTAATATTTTATAAAGAGAAAGGAGGTTTTTTATATGCAAAAAACATGTAATGAGGAGAACGCACACGTGAGTAAGACATGCGGGGGAGCGGACGGCGCAGACGCAGCTGCCGCAAAGGCAATCAGGTTCGCTTTGCCCCCGAAGTTTAAAGACGTGAGCGCCCTCGCGGAGGCTTACAACGCTCTTCAGGCGGAATTTACCCGTCGCTGTCAGCGCCTGAAGGAGTTGGAAATGCGTGCGGAAGAATCTTCCGGAAACGCTTCGAAACAATCGGACAACAAATCGTTTTCCGACGCCGTCGGCGGTGTGCACGCTGCGGACGGCAAAGATACGTCGGTAAAACAGACGGAAAACGGGATTGGAGCGGGCGAAGAGGCATTTGCGGAACATGGGGAAGCAGCAGCCGACGCATCGGCGGGAACGACGGATCCGGAAACGGAAAAATCCGATGTTTCCGGAATGAAAAATGCGGGGAGCGCCGAGGCGAGAAATGACGCGGGGAACGGAGAGAGTGAAGCGAATTTTGCCGTGCCCGCGCGGAAATCGGTTGAAGCGGCTCTTACCGCGGAAAGCCCGGAAAAGAAAGACGCCGACGAAGGGGTTGACGAGGAAACGCGTTTGAAAATTATCGGCGAATATCTTGACTCGCTGCGGAAAAACGCCGCGCCGCTTGCAAGGGGCGGAGCGGGAACGTTCGGTACGCCGCCCGCGAAGGCGACCTCGCTGGAGGAAGCCGGGGTGATGGCGCTCAGGGCGTTCAGACGAGGATAAAAGTCGGACAAAACGGCTTGCGGGCTGCGCTGCGGGCGGCGGGGCAAGGAAGAGGGAAAAGAACGGACCGCTATCGGCTCGCACACGCTTGTACTCTGCTTGCCGGGATTGCCTTTGAGCGGCTGTTCGGCAAGGATTCCCAAAAGGGAAAGAAAGAGAAACGTTGACCGAATGGCTTATCGGAGTTGAAACTGCCCCCTTGATTGAAAATTTCCGGTGGAAAAATTCAATCAAAAATTGGCTACGCCCCTTGATTTTCAGAAATTTTTTGTCAAAAATATTCAGAAAATCAAAAATTGGCTACGCCCCTCATCAGTCGCTTTCAGCGACAGCTTCCCCCCCAAGGGGAAGCCTTGACGAAGGCAAGGATTATCATTTTTGCTAAAAAAAAGCGAAAAAGGGGAAAGCAAGGGTAATGCCGGCACAACGGAACAGGCGAAGCCTGTCCGAAAGGGAAAAACAAGCAGCTCGAATAGGAAGCTGCATGCAAAAAACAAAAATTAAAAATTAAAATTAAGGAGAATTTAAAATTATGGTTACGATTACTACTGCAAACGACGCTTTGAAAAACTACTATCTTGACGCGGTGAGCGACGCGCTGAACACGAAGGTGAATCCGCTGCTTGCCAGAATCAGAAAGACGACGGCGGACGTATGGGGCAAAGACGTGCGCAAGCTGGTGAGATACGGCGTTGCGGGCGGCGTTGCCGCCGGCGACGAAATGGGCGCTTTGCCTGCGACCGGCGGAAACAATTGCGTGCAGCTGGTTTCCACTTTGAAAAATCTGTACGGCACGATTGAGATTTCCGACAAGGCGATTCGCGCTTCCGCAGGCAACGAGGGCGCGTTTGTGAATATTCTGAACGACGAAATGCAGGCGTTGATCAAGAGTTCGGAATTTAACTTCGGGCGCATGCTTTACGGCGACGGTTCCGGCAAGATTACCGGGGCGAGCGTTTCTGCCGCAGACGAGACGGCGGGCGTGATCAGCGTGGACGACGCGACGAACGTTTTCGAAGGCATGATTGTGGATTTCTGCACGACCGGCGGTTCCAGACTGGCGGGGATTTCCGGCAGACAGATTACGAACGTGGACAGAGCGAACAAAAAGATTCAGGTTTCCGGTGCCGCGATTGACAGCGATACGCTGACGAGCGGTTGCTATATGACGTTGCAGAGCTCGCAGAAAAAGGAAATCACGGGGCTTGGCGCGTTGTTCGGTTCTTCCGCTACTTTATACGGCGTAACGAGGGCGAATTATTCGTGGATGAAGCCGTATTCGCTTACTTCGGCGGGTACCTTCGATATTACGAAATTTCAGAAGGCGGCGGATACCATCGAACAGCAGTCGGGCAGCAAGATAAACTTTGCGGTGTGCTCGTTCGGCGTGAAACGCGCGGTGTATAATTACCTTGTAGGGAAAGGCGTAACGCCCGAAATCAGAGAAATCGACGGCGGTTTCAAGGCGATTATGCTTGACGGCGTGCCCGTGGTTGCCGACAGATTCTGCCCGGCGGGGACGATGTATCTTTTAAATACCGACGATTTCTGTTTGCACCAGCTGTGCGACTGGCAGTGGCTGGAAAACGAAAACGGCAGCATTCTGAAGCAGATTGCCGGCAAGGCGGCATACAGCGCCACGCTGGTGAAATATGCGGAACTGCTCTGTGCCCGCCCGAACGGTCAGGGCGCGCTGTTTGGTATTACCGAGGCGTAAACCGGATTTCAGACGGGGAAGAACAAAGGAAAGCCGCGCGCGGAAAAGCGCGCGGCGAAAATTTACGGGGTGTTGTTTTTTTGAAAAAAGCGGGGCGCCGCGGGAAAAAAATTCTTCGGGAAAACGGAAGCGCGGGGCGGCGATAAAAATGAAACAGGAGGCGGAAAAAATGAAAGTGAAAGACGTTGTGCGGGCGGCGGCGGAGGCGCTGCGGCTGACGGACGCGGTGAATTTTTGCGACGGGAAGAACGAATCGGACGCAGAAAAAGCGGCTGCGGGAGAAGCGGAAGCGAAAAAACTTCTGGAGTTTTTCAACGATACGGAAACGGAACTGGCGGTTCTGGCGGTGCCGCTGATAAAAGACGAAAAAGTTACGGCGGTAAACGGGGAAATCGTTCTTTCGGCGCTGTCGGAAAATTTCGTGCGGGCGTTGCGGCTGACGGATAAAAACGGGAGGCGCGCGGCGGTGGCGACGGGTGCGGGCGCTTTGAAAACGGACGCGGACGAAGGCGTTTTGCGGTACGCGTATCTGCCCGCGAAAAAAACGCTGGACGGCGAAAGCGATTTTCGGTGCGGCGTGCCGGAGAAGTTGTTTGTGAACGGAGTCGTTTCGAGATATTATTTCGATCGGCAGCTGTTTGAAGAAGCCGCGGTATACAAGAAAGAGTACGAAGCGGCGGCGCTGTGCGTGCGCAGGCTGGCGGGCGGGGGAAAATTCCGCGCGCGGAGGTGGCGGTGATGGCGACGGGAAGCGGAAATAAAATTTCGCGAAAACGGCATACCTTTCGTTTCGACGGATTTACGCGGACGGGCGAGGCGGGAAAGCTGCAGGTGCAGACGCGCAACACGGAACTGTCCGGCGGCGGGGCCTACCCCGCGTATGCGCTTGCCGACGTTGTTTTAAAGGGCGAAAACGTTGTATTCCCCGCGGGGGAAGGAACGATTGTGCGGGCGGCAACCCCCGCGGAGGTTTCGGACGGAGTGCAATACGAGGACGCGATTATCGTAACTTCCGATTTAAGCGTATATCGTTACGAACCGAACACAGGAAAATATACGGAGCTGACGGGGATTGCGCTTAGCTGTCTGCCGACGATAGTGCCGTATCTTTCGGCGGAAAAGGACGAATATGCGGTGCTGTTCGGCGGGACGGTGGCGGCGGTGCGCGCGGGCGGAACGGTGAAAACGTTTGCGGGAAGTTGTTATAAAAATTACGGCTGCGCGGCGGCGGAAAGGCTGTTTTTTGCGGCGGACGGAAAGACGGTGAAATATTCGGGCGTGCTTGACCTCGGAAACACGACGGACAGCGCGGACGAGGGCGGGTATATCGTATTGCCCGCGGATTCGGACATGCGCGGTATGTGCGCGCTGGGAAAGTACGTATACGTGTTTTTCGAAAAAGAGGCGTACCGGCTGGACGGACGGGGCGCGGCGAGAGATTTTTCGGCGGAAAAGATGTGTTACTGCGGCGGGCGGATTTATGAAAATTCGGTTTTTGCGTGCGGAAACGGGATTTGCTTCGTAACGGACGAGGGAATTTATTTCTTTGACGGAACGACGTTTACCAACGTTACGAAAAAACGGACGGAATTTTCGTTTTCCGATCTGAAAATGCTGTACTGCGCGGGCGCGGCGGGGAAATTTCTGTGTCAGTTCGGAAAGTCGGCGTTGCTGACGAAAAGCGTTTTATACAATACGGAGACGGGAGCGCTATCGGAGATACAGTGCGCGCTGAAAACGGCGTGCGCGTACGGAGAGAGGCTGTTTGTGAACCGCGGCGGGAAAGAGAAGGAATTTCTGTTCGGCAAGCGGGCTTCGGACGATATTTCGTATACGCTGCAGCGGCTGAACGAGGACTTTTCAAAAAAGGGCGTGAAAACGCTGAAGCGGCTGACGTTGTACGGAACGGGGACGGCGGAAGTGAACGTATATTGCGGAAAGGAAACGACTCCGAAAACGTATGTAACGGCGCTTTCGGAAACGGGGAAGAGCATCGAAGTGAACGAGAGCGCGGAAAGTTTTTCGTTTACGGCGTTTTTAAGCGGAGGTACGACTCTGACGGGTGCGGAAGCGGAGGTGTACGCGTTCGGGCGGAAGTGAGAGAGCGGAACGACGAAAAAGGAGGCGGAAAAAATTGACGATAGACATTATTACGCTGACGGCGAAGCAGTATGCGGCGCTGAGCGCGGAACAGCTGGATAAAGTCCGCGCCGCGCAGCTGAAAAAAGACGGATATAAGGCGGCTTTGGAGGAAGAAAAGAGAAAAAAGAAGTACGCGCTTGTGCGGGCGGGAATCTTCCGTTCGTGCGTGTACGAAAAACTTTGCGCGGCGCTTACGGCGGAATACGAAGAAAAAACGGCGGCGGTGCGGCAGGGGTTGTTGTTTTACCTGCAATACGCGGCGAAGCCCGAAACGAGCGGCGGAACGAGCGCGGAATATGCGGATTATTCGCTTTCGGCGACGGAACGCGTACAGGCGGTGAAAAATTATTACCATGCGAAATATACGAACGCTTCGGAAAGGTTCGACGCGTTTAAAAACGATATGACGGCGCCGACGTATCTCGGCGAGTATTATTCGGCGACGTACGATTATTTTGCGCAGGGAAACTGAACTTTTTTAAAAACCGCGGAGAAAGGAGAGGGAAACGTTTGACGTTTTTCTCTCTTTTATTTGTATTGTTTTATGCCGCGAAGGATAGCGCGAAAGCAAAATATAAGGCGAAAAAAAGGTTTATTTTGTATAGCATACAATTATGCACGAATTTTTGAATTTATTGCATAAATATTCGAAAAAAATGCAAAAATTCGCAAAAAAACTTATAAATATACATAAAAATGCTTGACTTATGCGAAAAACCGTGTATAATTATGCACATAAACCAAAACAAAGCCGCGGCGGAATCGGCGCGGGAGATTCAAAGGAGAAAAAAATATGAAAACCAAAAAACTTGCCACTGTATTGCTTGCTTCCGCACTGACCGCGGGGAGCGCGTTCGGACTCGCTGCCTGCGACGAAACGACTTCGGGAAACGACGCGGCGCTTCTGGACGAGATTACGAAATTGCAGCAGCAACTGAGCGAAGTACAGAAAGATCTGGACGACATGAAGAAGAAAGACGAGGAGCCGGCGGACGAATCGGTGTGGAACTTCGGCGCGGTGAGCTACGAAAAGCTGAAATACATCGATAAAGGACTTTCCGACCGCGACTGTTTTGCCGGAAAACATTTCAAATATACGCAGAACTGGATTGCTTACACGCTGAAAAACGCGGGATATACGAGCGAAGATATCGAATATCAGGACGTGGCGGTTCCCACATACGCGACGAAAGACATGAGCGCATATCAGCTGAAAAAGAAGTATACCGCGGCGAGCAAAGCGGAATATCTGAACGACGGAAAATATTATTCCAAAAAGACGAACGGTTACGGATATGTGGAAAACGCGGAGGGCGAATATGCAAAAGTAAACGTAACTTCGCAGAATATCGTGGTAACGAAGGAAGGCAAAACGGACAAGCAGATTATCGTAGGGATGCACTACGACGGCACGGGCACGGGCGACAACGGTTCGGGCGTGGCGCTGGGGCTGACGACCGCGGAAAAATTCTTCGACGTGGAAACGCAGTTTACGATTAAATTCGTATTCTTTACCGCGGAGGAATACGGATTGTACGGTTCGACGGCGTATGCGGAGAGCATGACCGACGCGGAAAAGGCGAACACGCTGTATATGATTAACATCGATTCGATCGTGTGCGGGGATTATTGCTATTTATACGGCGGCGTGCAGGACAACGCAAACAAGACGGTTACGCAGACGGAAGCGTACGACAACGCTTCGGCGGTGGCGAAGAGCTTAGGGCTCGAATTCAAATCTAATCCCTGGACGTGGGGAAATCTTGCGCCCGAAAATTACGACGACGAAACCCCCGATTATGCGGCGCCTTCCACGGGAAACTGGAGCGACCATGCGCCGTTTGCGGAAGCGGGCGTAAAGTATCTGTATCTGGAAGCGACGAACTGGGAGATTCCCGATTACACGGGGTACGGGGAAAGCTCGATTGTGGGGATGCTGATGAATACCGAGAACGATTATCTTGAATTCATCGAAACGTACTATCCGGGGCGCCCGCTTGCGCACCTTACGCAGTTTTCTTCGCTTTTGAACGCTTTGCTTACGCAGACGAGCTGGAATTATTGAGTTTTTCCGCTTTTGACGCGGCGTTACGGAATTTTTACACAAAGCATTTGCGACCGTTCCTTTTTTCCCGGAACGGTCGTATTTTTTTGCTGCGGGAGGGGGAAAACAGGCTAAAATTTTAATTTAACCTCTATCGGCTCGCATACGCTCGCCACTTTCCCCGAAGGGGAAAGCAAGGGGCGGCTTGGAAATGTTGCTTCTTGGGGTTAAAAATAAGTTGACGGTTAATCGACTGCCCCTCATCCGTCAAGGCAAAGCCTTGCCACCTTCTCCCCAAGGGGAAGGCTTAAGACAGCGAAGCTTGTCCGAAGGGGAAAGCAAGGAGTAGAATTTCTTATGAAATTCGTGAAATGTGAACGGTTTTGCCGTAAATGTAAAAATTTATACAAATTGCATTATTTTGTATATTGACAAGGCTAAAAAACCCTTATATAATAAAGATATAGAAGATCTTCTTAAAAATTCTGTCAAGGAGTAACGAAAAATTGAGAGCTTTTAAACAAAAAAATTGTTATGACGCAAAAGCCTCGGATACAGTTTCAAAGCGGAGTAAAAAAGCGTTTCTGAAAGGCGCGGGGATTTTGTGCGCGTGCGTTTTTGCGGGTGTGGCGGGCGCTTGCAAAAAGGACGATTCCGTAAAAGAAGGGAAAATTTACGATTTTTACGGGACTGCCGAATTTGTATTGCCTTTCGAAAGCGAAAATTACACGAAAACGGGCGTTCTGAATTTCGATACCGATTTAACCATGGAGCAGATGACGGAAAAGACGAAATCTGCCGGGTATGGTGCGGAATTGTACGATTTCGACGGCGTGAAACGAATGTTGATCACGCAGAAACAAGGCGGTTGTAACTATTATTTCCTGATTTATGACAAGACGCTTCCCGCGGCGACGGGGAACGGATCCGCAGAACGGTTTACGTTGTGCGATTTATCGGAAAGCTACCGTATAAACGATAAACAATACGTTTTTCTTTTTCCGCAGCAGTTTGCCGAAGCGAAGAATTCCGGTCTGGTTTCCGGGGCGACGGAATCGAAAAAAGTGTACTGCACGTTTAACGAATTTGCCGATTTTTACAGAAATACGGGGAAGGACGACGTAACGATAGATTCCGGAAACCGCACGGTAACTTTTTCGTGTAAGGCGAGCGTTGAACAAAACGGAATCGACACGAACCATTCGGCAGGAGAGATTCTTTTAAGCTATACCGAGGCGGAAAATGGAAATTATGTGAACGTCAGCCTTAAAAGCTGAGAGGCTTTGAAACTTTTATAAGAAAGATACAGGACAGAATAGCTGAATCCGACGGCGCGCCGTCGGATTCTTTTCGTACGGAGGGGAGCATCGGGAAAAATTCAATCTGACCTCTATCGGCTCGCATGCGCTCGCCACTTTCCCCGAAGGGGAAAGCGAGGGAGGCTTGGAAAATGCCGCTTTTTGGGGTTGAAAACAAGCTGACGGCTAATCGGCTGCCCCTCATCACCTCGCTTTGCGAGGAGCTTCCCCCCAAGGGGAAGCCACGGAGTGGCTGACAATTTTATGCAGGCAGAGGGAAGCCTGTATCAAAGGCAATGAATAACATTTTCATCGGTTTGTAACATTCCGTTACGAAACAGGCGAAGCCTGCCCGAGGGGGAAGGCTTGACATAAGGTTATAATTTTAATTTAACCTCTATCGGCTCGCATACGCTCGCCACTTTCCCCGAAGGGGAAAGCAAGGATAATGCGGCATAACGAAAGGCGGAAAGCAAATAAAACGTTCAAAACACTTTACTTTCGGGGCGGAATGTGATACAATATATATAATCGGGTAGGTATATTATTATGAAATACACTTCGAAATCTTTGAAATATGTATTCGCAAACTTCGGATACCTTGTTTTATTCGGGCTGTTTCCTGCCGTATTTCTTGCCTATTCCCTTGATACGGCGACGGTGGGCGCTATTTTACGCGACTATTTTACGGGCAGCCCCTATGCGAGCTTTTCCGATATTTTTCATGCGGTGTCGATTTTTAATTTTCATTCCGTTTCCGCCACGATTGCGGACGTTTTAAGCGTTATACTGGCGGTAACTTGCGTGGCGATGATGATGGCGTTTATGGAAAAGCACATGCGCATCGGCAAGAAAACCTGGACGGGGCTGTTTTCCAAACTCAACGACAATCTGCTTTCCACGCTGGGCATCACGTTGCTGTTTGCCTGCCTGTACGAGCTGTGGGCGCTGATTACTTCCGCGCTTCTTTTGTGCGTTTCGTTTTTCGGCGGCAAGACGGTGATTTATATTCTTTCCGTAATCGTGTGGTTCGGCACGCAGATAGCGCTGCTGTTTGTGGTTTCGCTGTTTTATTTATGGCTGCCCTGTCTGCAGATTACGGGGTTCAGATCGTTCGAAGCGCTTTCCTATTCGTATCAGCTGGCGACGGGCGTGAAGCGGAAGATTGTGCGGGAACAGTTTGTTTCGATGACGATTGCCGAAATTTTAATCGGGCTCGTCTGCGTTTTTGTTCCGTGGGCATGGCTGAAACTTGTATTGAACTCCGCGGTATTCGCTGGGCAGATCCTGTTGTTCGTTACCCGTATGCAGGTGGTGTATTTCGACAGGGCGCAGTTGGAAAGAGCGGACGAGAAACATTATTATTTCGGCTGATTATTTTTCTTTTGAAAAGATTCCGGCGGAAAAAGCGGAAAGCGTATGGCGCCGAGGATGCGCAGCGTTTTACGAGGAACATTTTATAGTGCGGCGCGCATGCGGCGGTAAAAATTTTTATGAGAATAACGAGAGGTGTAATAAAATATTATGCGATTTCGTAACAGTTTAAGACTTCTGATGGAAAATTTCGGGAACGTTTATAAGATGCTCCTGTATAAACTGGCGGTTACGATTATTTTCGCCGCGCTTTCCGCGGCGCTGGTGGTGCCGAGGCTGGTAACCATTCTGGAATCTTCGCAGTGGCTGGAATTCGTGGAATACTTAAAATCGTTCTTTAAAGCGGTAACGAGCGGGGATACGCAGTATCTTGCCAATTTTCAGCAGGAATTTACCGGCGAAAACGGCGCGGTACAGAATCTTCTTGCTTTTTTGAAAGACATGTTGCCGTCGCTGGTATGGGCGATGATGGGCGTTGTGTTCTTCTATCTTTTAAAGCGCGTTGCCGATACGCTGTGCCATTACACGGTGGGCGGAATGCTGAACGACAGAATGTCCGCTTATACCGAAACGCCGTTTTCTGGTTCGTTCGTGAAAAATCTCGGTAAGGCGTTTACGTATGCGCTTGTGTATGTGCCGTTGATGTTCCTGTACAACGTGGCAATGATCTCGCTTTGCTATTTCCTGTTCTTCTATCTGTTGCGGCTGTTATCGTCGCAACTGCTCCTTTCGCTGTTTTTAACGATTACGTTTATCGTACTGGCGGAATCGCTGAAAATGACTTTGACGGGGTTCTGGCTGCCCGCGATGACGACGGGCGGGGAGAAAATAGGCTCGGCAATGAAAATCAGGGGAAGGATTTCTTCTCCGCAGTTCGGCAAGATTTTTTCCGTGTACGTGGTGAGCGTGTATCTGATTTTGTTTGTGAACGTGCTGGGCGCGATTTCTACGATAGGAAGCATGCTGCTTTTAACGATTCCCGCTTCGTATTATCTTTTAATCTGCGTGCAGTACGTGAATTATTACACGGTAACGGGGCGCCGGTATTTCCTTGCGTACGATCGCGTGTTTGCGGACCCCAGCTGCGGAGACGCGGCGCATTACCTTGACGCGGTGGGGGCGGCGGAGATTGCCGAAGCCGGAAACGGCAAGGCGGTAAAGACGGAAGCCGCGGAAACAGAGAACGGCAAAGCGGAAACTTCTGACGCGGCGGAACAAAACGATTCCGCGGCGGAAATATCTGCGGAGAACGTTTCCGCGAAAAACGCGGAGATAAGCCCGGCGGATAAAAAAGAAGGAAACGGCGCAGAATAACGGCGTTGGAATCCGGTGGAAAAGTCGGGTTGCGCGAATCCGGCGCGGTTTTTGCAAAAAACGGAAAGCGACGGAAAAAAGCCGTCGCTTTTTTACGGAAATCCGGAGGAATAAGGTATGTTGGATTGCATTATTATCGGGAGCGGCATGGCGGGAATTTCGGCGGCACTTACGCTGAAAGCGCAGGGGCGTTCGTTTGTGCTGCTGGGCGCGGCGGAGCAGAGCGCGAAGATACGTAAAGCGGAGCGGATTGAAAATTATCCGGCGTTTTTGAGCGGCACGGGCGAGGAGCTGGCGGCGCTGTTAAAACGACAGCTGGAAGAATCGGGCATAGAAATAAAAACGGGCAGAGCCGCGGGCGTGTATGCGGGCGGCGGCAAAGTAACGGTGCAGACGAGCCGAGACGAGTGGCTGGAAGCGAAAACGGCGATTCTGGCTACGGGTGCGACGGCTGCCGCGGCGGTGCCCGGAGAAAGCGAGTTTACGGGCAGGGGCGTGAGCTATTGCGCTACGTGCGACGGGGCGCTGTATAAAGGCAAAACCGTAACGGCAGTGGCGGGTTCCGCGGCGTTTGAAGAGGACGTGGCGCTGCTTGAAAATTTTGCGGGTAAGCTCTATTTCGTGCCGCTGTATAAAAACTGCGCGTACAAGCCCAAAAAAACGACGACGGAAATGTTTACGGACGGGCTTGTGCGGATAGAAGGGGACATGCGCGTGAAAAAAGCAGTATTCCGCACGCGCGAAGTGCAGACGGACGGGGTGTTTATTCTGAAAGAAAGCGCGCCTTTGCAGGTGCTGTGCGGCGGGTTGAAAACGGACGGCGCGCACGTGGTTACGGATAAGGAAATGCGTACGAATCTGCCCGGAGTGTTTGCCGCGGGCGATTGCTCGGGCAGACCGTATCAGCTTGCCAAAGCGGCGGGCGAGGGGTGCGTGGCGGCGCATTCCGCGTCGCATTATATCGAAGCGGGCGCGAAATAAACTTCGCGTTTCTGTGTTTTTCTGAGCCCCTCACGGCTTGCAAAGCGGTTGCTTTCAAACGAAATGTTATGCGTTTCGTTTATGTAACCGCCTCTCATCCGCTTCGCTTGCGCTCGGCACCTTCCCCCGAGCGGGGAAGGTGTCGCCGAACGGCGACGAATGAGGGGTGTAGCTTGTTTTCTGTTATAAAAAATTATATCGAATTTGAAACTGCCCCTCACCACCTTGCTTCGCAAGGAGCCTCCCCCCGAGGGGAAGCCCTGGAACAAGGCTGACAATTTTTGCCTCATTGTGCGCAAGCACGATGAGGCAAGGGGAAGCCTCTGAAAGAGGCTGAGCATTTTTGCCGAAGAAAATTTTGCAAGCAAAATTTTATGCAGACAAGGGGAAGACTTTGAAATAGGGCATTGATTTTAGTTTATCCTCTCTCGGCGCTACGCGCCACTCTCCCCGAAGGGGAAAGCAAGAATGCAGTGTTTTCACGCCACTCTACTTGCCGAGCTTGCCTTAAAACGGCAATTCGGCAAGGACTCCCGAAGGGGAAAGCAAGAATGCAGTGTTTTCGCGCCGATTTACTTGCCGCGCTTGCCTGACGGCCATTCGGCAAGGATTCCCGACGGGCGGTTATATTTTATCTTCGTTGCGGGCATAATTAACGTATGAAAAATACGGAAAAACGCTCCGCGAAGCCGACGGACGCCGGAACGGCGGAAAATGCGGAACAGTCAAACAACAAAAACGGCGGTGTGAAAGCCGCCGTGAAATTTATAAGAAACAAATACGACTTGCTCGCCCGCAAAAGGTATTCCACGCTGGCGGGCACGTTCGTGTATTTTTTCGTGATGTCCGTCATGCCGTTTTCGGTGTGGCTGACGCTGCTGTTCGGAAGAATGAATCTGCCGGTGGAACGCGTGCTGGAAATGCCCGTGTTCGCCTCGGTTGAGGGGATTCTGAATTATATCCGCGGCGAAGCGTTGCTTGCCAGAAAGGGCTCTTCGGCGGTGCTGCTTTTTACTTCTTTGTATTCCGCTACAAGCTTTTTTTATCATTTGCGGCGGGGCGGGGAGATTATATACGGCTACGCGCGTAAAAAAAGCGGCTGGCGGGTGCGGATTTCCGCGCTGTTGTTTTCGTTTGCCGTAATGGCGGCTGCAGCGTTGCTGCTTGCCGCGTATGCGGGCGGGGCGTTTTTTCTTTCGCGACTGTTTTCCGGAAAAGTGCTGTTTGCGGCGAATTACGTGCTGTTATTATCGCTTTCGTTCTTTCTTGTTTTAATGCTTAACGCGTACGTGTGCCCGTATAAAACGAAGCCGCGGGAGATTGTGAAAGGCACGCTGTTTACCGTGGCGGCGTGGGCGGCGGCTTTGGCGGGGTTTGCCGTGTATCTGAAATTCGGCAATACGGGCAGACTGTACGGCGCAATCAGCGCGGCGTTTGTGTTTTTGCTGTGGCTGTACGTTTTAATGGTTTGTTTTGTGGCGGGCGTGGCGTTCAACAGCGCGGAAAAATCGTTCTCGGCGGAAATTACCGAGGAAAAAACGCTGTAAAAAACGCCGCGGACGAAACGCCGCGGGGCGAAGAAAAATGAAAAAATCCGTCTGCCTCTGCGCGGCAGAGAAGCCGGAAAACTTTTTTTGGGGAGAACGTTTGAAATTTTCAAACGTTCTCCCCAAAAAAAACTGCGCGATCCTTTTTTGCCGGAAGTTACCGAAGAGGTAACGCCGCAGGCGACTCCTTCAAAGCTTCCCTATGGCACACGCAAAGCACCGTTTAGTGCTGCTTCGTCCCCGACCTGACACGGTTCGCGGGTTTACGTTGCATAAGACCTTGATATCAACGTTCCTTACGGCGCGCATACCTTCCATAACGTCCGTCGGGAAAGGCTTTCAGCCCGGCTATAGCGGATTGCCGGTACAGGGAGCCGCTGCTTCCCCGCCTACGCGCATTATAGCAAGTATACCATACTTTGAAAAAAAACGCAACCGTTTTTGTATGGCGCGCGGCGGTTTTTCTTTCCTCGGCTCAGGCGGCTGCCGCATTTTCGCGAAATTTCGCGGTTTTTCACGCATTTTGCGCTTTTTACTTGACTTTTACGGCGAAAACGGGGTATAATAACTATCGGACGCCGCGAAGAGGAAACAAACGCGCGGCGTTTACGAAAACAGGATAAAAGGACGGAATAAAATGGCGGAAGAATGCACTCACGATTGCTCGTCTTGCGGCAAAAGCTGTTCGGACAAGCAGAAAAAAGAAAGTTTTTTGAAAGAACCGCACAAGAAATCGTCGATTAAAAAAGTAATCGCCGTGGTGAGCGGCAAGGGCGGCGTGGGGAAGTCTTTGACGACTTCGCTGCTGGCGGCGTACGCGCACAAAGCGGGGAAAAGCGTAGGGATCATGGACGCGGATATTACGGGACCTTCGATTCCGAAAATGTTCGGCGTTACCGAGCGGGCGAGCGCGGAAGAGGACGGCTTGAACACCGTGCTTACGCCCTCCGGCATACAGATGATGTCGATGAATCTGCTGCTGGAAAACGAGAACGACCCGGTGATCTGGCGCGGTATGATGATTGCGGGCACGGTGCAGCAGTTCTGGACGGACGTGATCTGGCGGGACGTGGATTTGCTGTTCATCGATATGCCCCCCGGAACGGGCGACGTGCCGCTCACGGTGTTTCAGAGCATTCCCATCGCGGGGGTAGTGGTGGTTACAACGCCGCAGGACCTTGTGAAAATGGTGGTGGAAAAAGCCGTAAAAATGGCGGAAATGATGGATGTGCCCGTGTTGGGACTTGTGGAAAACATGAGCTATCTTACCTGCCCCGGATGCGGCAAAAAAATAGAAGTGTTCGGGCACAGCAAGGCGGACGAAATTGCGGCGGAATACGGCATCCCCGCGGTGGCGAAGCTGCCGATTGACCCGAAAATCGCGGAACTTGCGGATGTGGGGCGGATTGAGGACTACGACTGCGACGCGCTGAAGGAAATTTACGCCAAGATTGAAGGGTGAAAGTAAACAAGTAGCGCCCCTTGATTTTCAGAAATTTCTTTCGAAATATTCAGAAAACCAAAAATGTGCTACGCCCCTCACCACCTTGCTTCGCAAGGAGCCTCCCCCCGAGGGGAAGCCACGTAGCGGCTGACAATTTTATGCAGGAAAGGGGAAGGCTTGAAATAAGGCAATAATATAGCCTTCCCCCCCCCGGGCTTTTCTCGCCAAACTACCGCTTAAAGGTAGTTTTGGCGGCTTGGTGTCGCCGAACGGCGACGAATGAGGGGCGTAGCTTGTTTTCTGTTATAAAAAATTATATCGAATTTGAAACTGCCCCGCATCCGCTTCGCTTACGCTCGGCACCTTCCCCCCAAGGGGAAGGCATGAAATAAGGCAATAATATAACCTTCCCCCCCCGAGGGGCTTTTCTCGCCAAACTACCGCTTAAAGGTAGTTTTGGCGGCTTGGTGTCGCCGAACGGCGAAGAATGAGGGGTGTAGCTTGTTTTCTGTTATAAAAAATTATATCGAATTTGAAACTGCCCCTCATCCGCTTCGCTTACGCTCGGCACCTTCCCCCCAAGGGGAAGGCTTGAAATAAGGCAATAATATATCCCCCCAAGGGGAAGCCGCGTAGCGGCTGACAATTTTATGCAGGAAAGGGGAAGGCTTTGAAATGGGGCGGAAATTAAAAATTCGGGCGGTATAATTTAAAGCTCTCCGGCGGGGAGCTTTATTTTTGCGGATTTTTACATGGATTACGGGTTTTTTACGGATTTTTTAAAAAATTTCCGTAAAAAAAAGGGTTTCGGACGTGTAATTACGTATTATAATTATAGTCGTATCTGTAAAACGGGCGAAAATACCCGGAAATACGGAAGAATTTACGGGAAAACATCGCGTTCGGCGGAAAGGAGGCGGAAAAAATTATGCGGTTCGATCCGAAATTCTGGGAAGAATTGAAAGCTAAAAATAATATCGTGGAAGTGATCGGCTCGTATATTCCGCTCACGAAGCGGGCGGGGCAATACTGGGCGTGCTGCCCTTTCCATCACGAGAAAACGCCCTCGTTTGCGGTGAAAGAAGAGGACGGGTTTTACCATTGCTTCGGCTGCGGCGTTTCCGGCGATGTGGTGAAGTTTGTGCAGAACATAGAATCGACCGATTTTATGACGGCGGTGCGGATTCTTGCCGACCGCGCGAAAATGGAAGTGCCCGCTTCAAGCGATTTCGACGAGAAAAAAGCGCAGGAATTCAAGCGAAAAAAGGACGTGGCGCTGAAAATACTTCTGGAAACGGCGCGCTTCTATTTAAGCAATCTTTACGGCGGCGATTCCCGTGCGGACAAGCACCTCGAATATATTCAGCGGCGGAAGATTTCTCCCTCGGTGGCGAGAAAATTCGGGCTCGGCGCGTCGCTCGGCTATCGAGAACTGCCCGAATACCTTAGTTCGCTCGGCTTTTCGGCGGAAGATATGCTGGAAAGCGGCGTGGCGTCTTTGGATAAGCGGGGGCGCCCGGTGGATTCTCTGGCGGGACGGCTGATTTTTCCGATTATCAATTCGCTGGACGAAGTTGTGGCGTTCGGCGGCAGGGTGATGGAGAAAACCGATTTCGCGAAGTATAAAAACACGCGCGAAACCATCGTTTTCAACAAGCGGAAAAATTTATACAACATCAATCTTTTGAAAAAACTCAAGCGCGAACAGGCGGTGAACGAAGTGATAATGGTGGAGGGGTATATGGATACCATTTCCCTCTATCAGGCGGGGTTTAAAAACGTGGTGGCTTCCATGGGCACGTCGCTTACAACCGAGCAGGCGCGGCTTATCCGCCGTTATACCGACAAGGTGTACATCAGTTACGACGGAGATTTTGCCGGACAGAGCGCGGATTTGCGCGGGCTGGAAATTCTGAAAGCGGAAAATCTGACGGTGCGCGTGGTGCCGCTGCCCGACGGGCAGGACCCGGACGACGTGGCGAAAGAGGGCGCGGCGGCGTACCAAAAATGTCTGGACGCGGCGGTGCCGCTCATCGATTACAAGCTGCTTGCCGCGGGGCGGAAGTACGATTTGAACAAATCGGACGAAAAGCGCGCGTTTGTGGCGGAGGCGCTGAAAATCGTGCGGGAAGCGGAAACGGCAAGCGAGCGGGAAGAACTTCTGAAACAGCTGCGGGATAAGACGGGCATCACGTTGCAGTCGTTGGAGCGGGATCTGAGCGATTTGCCGGCGGCGCAGGCGCAAAGCGAAACGGCGGCGACGAAAGAGGCGGAAGAGGGCGGCGATAAATTTCAGCGCGCCGAGCGGTTTATTCTGGCGGCGAAGCTGTTTTCGGCGCCGTATGCGAAAGATTTCGATCTGAATCGCATTTCGTTTACGGACGAAACGCGGAATACGATAGCGAAGTACGTACTGACATGCGAAGAGAACGGAGAAAAAATCCGTCCGAGCGATTTGTTCGACGTGCTGGAAGCGGATTCGCCGGAATTCTGCGCGATTCTCGATCTGAATTACGAGGACGAGCTGGAAAGCCGCGTATCGGAAAAGTTTTTCGCGGATTCGGTGGCGACGCTGGAAAAAGAAGCGGTGCAGGCGAAAATCAAGGCGCTTTCCGAAAAGTTTTCGGCGGCGACCGAGCTGAAAGAACGGCAGCAAATCGCCGCGGAAATCGGCGCTCTGACGAGGCGGCTGAAAAAATAGCGCCGCGGCGGAGCAGACAGACTAAATAAAAAAACGGGTTATCAACGTAAGATAAACAGGCACTCACAGGAGGCAGAAAAGAAAATGGAGCAAATTTCCGAGCAAAAATTGCAGGAGCTCGTTAATGCGATTATCGGCGAGTACAAGATGAAGGGAAGTATTTCCACCACGGCGCTTTGCGAGATTGTGGAAAAGGTGGATATTACGCCCGAACAACTGGACTTTGTGTACAAGGCGCTGAAAGACGCGTCGATTCAGGTGGTGGACGAGAGCGAACGCGACAGGGAACTGTTTGAGCAGGCGCTTTCCGACGTGGGGCTGGACGACCCCGTGAAAATGTACCTGAAAGACATAGGACAGGTGCCGCTTTTAACGACGGACGAAGAACTGGAACTTGCGCAGAAGATGAGCGAGGGACAGGAAGCGGCGAAAAAACGGCTTTCCGAAGCGAACCTCCGCCTTGTGGTTTCCATTGCGAAACGGTACGTGGGACGGGGCATGCTGTTCCTCGATCTGATTCAGGAGGGGAACCTCGGATTGATGAAAGCGGTGGAAAAATTCGATTATCAGAAAGGATTCAAATTTTCCACGTATGCCACGTGGTGGATTCGTCAGTCGATTACGAGGGCGATTGCCGATCAGGCGAGAACGATTCGTATCCCCGTGCACATGGTGGAAACGATTAACCGTCTTGTGCGCGAGCAGAGAATTCTGCTGCAGGAAATGGGGCGCGAACCGACGCTGGAAGAACTGGCTGAGCGCATGGGCGTTTCGATTGAACGGGTGAGCGAGATTCAGAAAATCGCGCAGGACCCCGTATCGCTGGAAACCCCGATCGGCGAGGAGGAGGACAGCCATCTCGGCGATTTTATCGAGGACGACAAAACGCCCACGGCAAGCGATTCCGTGGCTTCCACGATGCTGAAAGAGCAGATCGCGCGCGTTCTGGATACGCTGACGCCGCGCGAAGAGAAGGTGCTGCGGCTTCGTTACGGCATCGACGACGGCAGACCGCGCACTCTGGAAGAAGTGGGCAAAGAATTCAACGTAACGCGGGAGCGCATCCGTCAGATAGAGGCGAAAGCGCTTAGAAAATTGCGCCATCCTTCGAGAAGCAAGCGGTTGCGCGATTTTAATCCGTAAAGGCTTTCGAGAGTATGGCGAATACGGAGCGGATTAAGATTTTGTGCGCGCACCTGCGCCCCGCGGAAACGTTTGCGGACGTGGGCTGCGACCACGGATATATGAGCGAGTACATGCTGAAAAACGGGCTGTGCGGAAAGCTGTATTTTTCGGACGTGAGCAAGGGTAGTCTGGAAAAAGCGAAAAAGCGGCTTGCGACGTACGTGGCGGAAGGAAAAGCCGTAGGCGTGTTGGGAGACGGATTTTACGGGATTCCCCACGATACGGAAGAGGTGCTGATTGCCGGCATGGGCGGAAGCGAAATCGTGGATATTCTATCTCACGAAAAGTACGGGTTTCTGCCCCGGCGTTTTGTATTTCAGCCGATGCTGGACGGCGAGAAGCTCAGGCGGTACTTAATAGCGCGCGGCGCGTATTTAGAGCGCGATTACACGTTTGAAAGCGACGGGAAACCCTACGATTGCATTGTGGGGCGGCGGCGAGGAGAAAACGAAAAAGCGCAGGAGTATACGCGCGGAGAATATGCGTTCGGGTACGAAAACATGCGCGAAAAATCGGCGGCGTTTCTCGGGCGCCTGAAAGAAAAACTGGCGCGTGCGGAAAAGTACCTCGGAGGCGAAAATTTAAGCGACGTTTCGCGCGGCGAGCTTTGCGCGCGGCGGGATTTTCTGCGGGGGGTGATTACAGGTGAAATCGATTGATTTTTTTGCGTTGATCGAACCGGCGGCGCCGATGGCGTACAGCAAAGAATTCTGTTCGCGCTACGGCGCATACGATAACAGCGGGCTGCTGCTGGACTGCAAAAACGATGTGAACGCGGCGGTATTCGCGCTGGATTTATCGAAAGACGCGGTGAAAGCGGCGGAAAAATCGGGCGCGGGCGCGATTGTTACGCATCACCCCGCCATCTATTCGAAACTGGCTTCGCTTTCCGCGGACGACGAAACGAGCGGCGCCGTTCTTGCGGCGGCGCGGGCGGGCATTTCCGTGATTTCCATGCATCTGAATCTGGACGCGGCGGAAGGCGGAATCGACGAAAGTCTTGCTCGGGCGGTGCGCGCGGCGGGCGAAAAGGCTGCCGGAAAGGCGGCGGAGCGTTGCGGCGAACCTACGGAAGATAGGATGTTTACGTTTTCTTGCGGCAACGGCGCGTACGGGCGCGCGTACGACGTGGCGGACGGCGCCGCGGTGAGCGCGGAAGCTTTGAAAGAAGCGTTGGACGGCACGCTTGGCGGCAGACATACGCTGCTGTTTGCAAACGAGGGGAAAACGGTGAAACGCGCGGCTTCGTTCTGCGGCGCGGGCGCCGACGAAGAAGCGATTGCGTTTGCCGCGAAAAACGGGGCGGACGCGTTGATTTCTTCCGATTTCAAGCACCATATTTTAAAAGAAGCGGTTTCGCGGGGAATGGCGGTGATTGCGCCCACGCATTATGCTTCGGAAAATTACGGGTTTTATCAATTTTATTTAAAAGTACAAAAAATCGCCGGAACGGCGGGGGTAGTTTGCGAATATTTCGAAAACTCCGCGCTGCTCTGACGGAAAGGCAGGTAAAAAATATGTCTGAATTGACGGCAATTTTAAAGTATCAGGAAACGGATAAGAAGCTTTTCGCTCTGGAGCGGGAGCTGGCGTCGTGCGACGAGAGAAAGGAATTCGTGAAAGTGAAAAAATTCCTTGAAGGCGCGGCGGAAAAGCTGGATTCGCTGGAATCGAAAGCTCGCGGGCTGAAAGAGAAAGCCGCTGCGGTGGAAGAAGGCTGTACAGCGGCGGAAAAGGATCTTGCGGATTTCGCGGGCATCGACGAACTGATTAAAAGCGGCGGCGACGTATCGTATTACAAAAAAGCCGCGCAGAAGCAGCTGGACGCGCTCCGTAAGACGAAGAGCGAACTGGCGGCGCTTGTAAAGAGCGTAAAGGAAACCGATCAGGAGTACAAAGAACTGAAAAAGCAAGTGATTGCGATGCAGAAAAAGTACGCCGAGGCGAACGAGAAATACAAGGCGGTGAAAGCGAGCCGCGACGACGAGCGGAAAGCGCTGGAAAAGGAACTTGCGGGCATTGCGAAAGATATTCCCGAAGAGGCGATGAACAAATACCTTGCAAAGCGCAAAGAAAAGGTGTTCCCCGTGGTATTTCCGTTGACGGACGGGCGATGCCCCTGCTGCGGCATGGAAGTGCCGCTGGCGGCGATGAGCAAGCTGAAAGAGGGCGTCATCGAATGCGAAAGCTGCCGCAGGATTTTGTATCAGGCGCAGTAACGCGCGCCGGAAGCGGCGATTTTTAACGGAAGATTGAAAAGACTTCGGAAAGCATATCCGCGCGCGGCGTTGCATAGATTATAAAATGCAGAAAACCGTGGCGAAAATTTCATTGCTTACCGTAGAGAAAAACGCTTTATACTGGAAAAAACGCACGGGCGCGAGGCTTTGCGCGGTGGTGAAAGACGACGCATACGGGCACGGCGCGGCGGAAGTTGCGGCGGCGCTTGAAAATATCGCCGACTGTTTCGCCGTTTCGAATATCGACGAAGCCGTCGCGCTCGGTTGCGTTACGGATAAAGACGTTCTGATTCTTACTCCGCCGGCAACCGAAGCGGAGGTGAAAGAAATCGCGCTGCGCGGCTGTATCATGGCGGTGGACGGCGCGTTTACGGCTTGCGCGGCGGCAAGCGCGGCGGCGTTTTTGAAAAGCGTTTCCGCGGGCGGCGACGCGGCGGAAAGGGCGGTGCGCGTGCATATCAAAACGAATACGGGCATGAACCGTTTCGGTTGCGACGGCGCGGCGCTTACGAGGACGGCGGAGATTTTAAAGCATAGCGCGGGCGTGCGCGTAGAGGGGATTTTTTCTCATCTGGCGGGCGTGAGCAATATAAAAAATGCGGCGGCGCAGCGCGATTTGTTTGTGAAACATTGCGCGGTCGCCGAAAAATATTTCGGGCGGCTTACGCGGCATTTATCCGCCACGGCGGGCGCGTGCTTATCCGAAGCTTACTATTTCGATATGGTGCGCGTGGGGCTGGGGTTGTACGGCTATCTTCCGGACGGCTGTCTGCCGCTCGTAGCGCAAAAACCCGGGCGGGGAGGCAGACCGTTTTCGCCGGTGCGCCCCGCGATGAAAGCGTATGCGCGGTGTATAGAAAGCCGCACGTATGCAAGCGGAGAAATCGGCTACGGCGAGCGGACGGGCGTGCCGGGAGAGAAACTGCACGCGGTGAACGCGGGCTACGGCGGCGGGTTTTTCAGAAGAGAACGAAACGGCATGAGCGGCGGAAACAATGCGGCGCTGCCGTGTATGGACTGCACGATCCGCCGCGGCGAAAAGCCGCGCGGCAGGGAAATCTGCGTGATGAAAAACGCCGTGGAAACGGCGCGGGAAGCGGGAACGATAGCGTACGAAGTGCTTTGCGCGGTTGGCTCGCATGCCGAACGCGTGTATATTTAAGCGGAAAGGGGCGGCGGAAACTACCGTTTGCGGCGGAAAAACGCAGGTCCGCCCGGCGGGCGGATTTCGGAAAAACAACAGAGAACGAACACGCGCGTTACGGCGCGGATCGGATAAAAATTTTTACACAGGAGAATACGAAAGAAATGTCGAATTTCAAAAAAGAAGCGGGAAAAGTGTGGCGCACGGTACGCGAATGTCTGGTGCATGCGCTGGTGCCGATTTTCATGTATCTTGCCATGAGCGGCATCCTGCTTATTGTGTTGCAAAAACACGCGGGCGAGGACGGAGCAGTATCGCGCTCGACGGTGCTTACGGCGTCGATTATCTGCGGCGTCATTGCGGTGGCGTACAACGCGCTGATGTCCTGGGGGTGCGGCGGAACGCATTTCGAACAGCTGATTTCGGGCAATATGAAGCGCCGTTCGGCGGCGGAGCTCGGCAGCGATCTGACGATTACGGGCTATAAAGAACATAAAGAGTACCGCCCCTGGAAGGGATTTCTGATGGGATTTTTCGTGTGTCTTCCCGTGGTGGTTGCGGGCTTGCTGTTCGGCAAATTTCAGCCGGTGATCGAATCGGGCACGACGGGGAAAGGCGCGGCGGTCGCGCTTCTGATTTTCGAATTTTTCGCGGGGTGGGCGGTGATGCCGTTCCAGTACCTGCATGCGCCGAATTTTTATATGTCGATTCTGGTTGCGCTGATTCCTTTCGTTGTTTCGGGCGTGTTTTATATCGTGGGCGCGTATTCGAAACGGGCGAAAGTGGCGAAACAACAGGCGCTGGCGGACAGAAAGAGCGCGGAGCAGACGGCGAAGCCGAAAAAAATCAATTACGGCGGCTTGCCCGGCACGAAGCCCAACAAAAAGAGATAACGACGTATGCGTATCATCGGCGGAAAGCACAGGGGCAGAGTGCTGACGGAATTCAAAGGCGAGGCGATACGCCCCACGGCGGACAGGGTGAAAGAATCCGTGTTCAATATTCTTTCGCGCGAAATCGCGGGGGCGCGGGTGCTGGATTTGTTCTGCGGCAGCGGCGCGCTGGGGCTGGAATGTATTTCCCGCGGGGCGAAAGAGGCGGTGTTCAACGATTGTTCGAAAGACAGCGTGGCGGTGCTTGCGGCAAACATAAAAAAACTGGGCGAGGGCGAAGTATGCACGGTGCGCGCGCTGGATTATCTTGCCTGCCTCAGCGCGTTGCAGGGAAAATTCGATATCGTGTTTCTCGATCCGCCGTACCGGTTCGATTACGGCGTGAAAGCGGCGGAAGAAATCGCGCGGCGGGGGCTTTTAGCCGAGGACGGCGTGATTGTGTACGAACGGGACAAGCCGTTTGAAGAAAGCGCAGCCGAAAATTCCGGCTTGCACGTTGCCGACGTGAGAAAGTACGGAAAAACGTACGTATCGTTTTTGAGGAAACCATTATGAAAAAATGCTTGTTTGCGGGTACGTTCGATCCGCCTACGGTGGGGCACAAAGCCGTTGTGGAACGGGCGCTGAAAGTGTTTGACGAGGTGATTGTGGCGATTATGATAAACCCCGAAAAACAGCCGACGTTCACCGTGGCGGAGCGGGAAAAACTGCTTGAAAAAACTTTTTCGTCGCCGCGCGTGAAAATTATTTCTTCTTCGGGCACGGTTGCCGCGCTGATGAAAGAAACGGGCGCAAACTGTTACCTTCGCGGGATTCGCAACGGCACCGATTTCGATTACGAAACGGCAAGCTACTATTTAAGCGAAAAACTTTACGGCGAATTTGTGGCGATGTACGTGCCCTGCCCGCAGGATTTATTGCACGTTTCCTCTTCCGCCGTGCGTTCGATTCTGAAATTCGGCGAGAGCGTAGAGGGATACGTGGCGGAAGAGGCGAAAGATTTGCTTGTGAAATTTTACGCCGGAAAACAATCCGGCAAAGGTTGATTATGGATCTTTTCGATTTCAACAACTACGAAGAAACGGCGAAGCCGCTTTCCGAGCGCATGCGCGCCAACACGCTGAACGAATTTATCGGGCAGAAGCATCTTGTGGCGGAAGGCTCGCTTCTTCGCCGCGCCATCGCTTCGGACAGGCTGGGCAGCTGCATTTTCTGGGGGCCGCCGGGCTGCGGCAAAACCACGCTGGCAAACATCATCGCAATGACGACGAACGGCGAATTCATTAAGTTAAACGCCGTTAATTCGGGCGTGGCGGACGTGAAAAAAGCCGTGGATACCGCGCGCGAAAATCTGCGTATGTACGGCAAGCGCACCTATCTGATGCTGGACGAATGCCATCGTTTCAGCAAAACGCAGAGCGATTCGCTGCTGCCCGCCATAGAAAAGGGCACGATTATTTTTATCGGTTCCACTACCGAAAATCCGTACGCTTCGATGACGCCCGCCATCGTTTCCCGCTGCCGCGTGTTTGAATTCAAGCGGCTGACGGAGGACGAAATTGCAGACGCGCTGCGCGCCGCGTTGAAAAACCGCCTGAAAGGCTTGGGCAAGACGGGCGCGGAGGCGGACGACGACGCGATTAAACATATCGCGCGCGTGGCGGGCGGAGATTTGCGCACGGCGTACAACGCGCTGGAACTTGCCGTAAACACCACCCCGAAAGATAAGGACGGCGTGATTCGCGTGCGGCTTGCCGACGCGGAACAATCGATACAACAGAAATCGTTATCGTTCGGCGAGGACCAGTATTACGATTATCTTTCGGCGTTCTGCAAATCGCTCCGCGGCAGCGATTCGAACGCGGCTCTTTACTACGCGCACAGAATTATCGAAGGCGGCGGCGATCCGATGCTGGTGGCGCGGCGCATGGTGGTACATTCGGCGGAGGACGTGGGGCTTGCCGATCCGCGCGCGCTGCAGATTACCACGGCGGCGATGTACGCGCTGGAAAAAATAGGGTATCCCGAAGCGATGATTCCGCTTTCGGAAGCGATTATTTACGTGTGCGAAGCCGAAAAGAGCAATTCCGTCATCGAGGCGATGAACGCGGCGAAAGAGGACGTGAGAAACGCGCGCGACGACGAGGGCGTGCCAGCGTATTTACGGGATAATTCTTACGGCAGCGCGGCGGATAAGGCGGCGAGCAAACAGTATAAATATCCGCACAACTACGGCGGGTATGTAAAGCAGCAGTATCTGCCGGATTCCGTGAAAGACCACGTATATTATACGCCGAAAGGGCGCGGGTACGAGAAAGAGATTGCCGCGCGGCAGGCGGAACGCAAAGGGGATAAATAAGGCGATAAATCTTGCTTTCCCCTTTCGGGAATACCTTGCCGAATTGCCGTTTGAAGGCAATCTCGGCAAGTAAAGTGGCGAAATCGAGCATAAGCGAGGTTTTGCCGATAGAGGATAAGACCTCTTCAGTCAACTTCGTTGACAGCTTCCCCGAAGGGGAAGCCAAGAAGGGGAAGCCTCTGGACGAGGCGATAAAAAAGCCTTCCCCTTGGGGGGAAGGTGCTGAGCGAAAGCGAAGCGAATGAGGGGCGCAGCACATTTTTGATTGAAATTTTATATCGAAATTTTCAATCAAGGGGCGCAGCACATTTTTGATTTTCTGAATATTTCGGGAGAAATTTCTGAAAATCAAGGGGCGCAGCACATTTTTGATTGAAATTTTATATCGAAATTTTCAAGCTTTCGAAAATGTAACTGCCCCTTTGTTTGAAAATTTCTTAAAAGGCAAATTTTCAAACAAAAAAGAAAAGCAAGCTTTTCTTCATCACCGCCACTGCGTGGCAGAGCTTCCCCCCAAGGGGAAGCCACGAAGTGGCTGACAATTTTTGCCGAAGAAAATTTTGTAAGCAAAATTTTCAGCAGGCAAGGGGAAGCCTCTGAAAGAGGCAATAATTCTTGCTTTCCCCTTTCGGGGAAAGTGGCGAAATCGAGCATAAGCGAGGTTTTGCCGATAGAGGATAAAAAAGCAGACCTCTCCACCGCCTTTCAGGCGGAGCCTCCCCGAAGGGGAAGCCAAGAAGGGGAAGCCTTGAAACAAGGCAATAAAATTTTAAAATAAAAAATAATAAACAAAAGGAGATGTTTTTATGAAAAATTTCAAGAAAAAATTTTTAAGCGCGATGCTTGCTTGCCTGATGCTTTCCCCTTGCGCGGCGGGCTTTGCCTCGTGCGATAACGGCGGAAACGGCGGCGGCAACGGGGAAAATACAGAGCCGACATACGGGGACTGGCAATTTAACGATACAGAACATTGGAGAGAGCGCACGGTGTACGACGAAGAACAACGCGGCGAGCATATTTACGGCGCAGACGGCTATACCTGCACCGTGTGCGGCTACGAAAACGAGGCGAAAAAGCCCGCGCAAAAACAAAACGCGGCGGACTACTTCGGCGGAATGAAAGTAAGCTATGCGCGAGAAAAGATCGTCGACGCGGACGGCACGGAAAAATCTTTCAACGAAATTTTAGATAGGCAATTCGACCTTCTGGCGCAGGATATTTTGTATCGGCTCACCTACGTTTACGGGTACAATCAAACTGCGCACAACCGCACGCAAAACGCGAAATTTACTTTAAAAAACGGCGAAAATAATTTTACATACCAAGGCAACAATGCGGTTGTAAACAGCAATACTTTATTAGCCGCAAAGCAGGATAGCGTAACAGAATTGACAAGCGTAAATATTGCCGATATAAATGATTTTCAAAAATCAATTGTGATTTTAGATTCAGATAATATTTTATTGCATTCTTCTGCATTTGATTTGTCTGGGGCAATTGAAGGTAGAAATATGCAACTAAAGAAACAATATGGTAGTTGTGTATTAGGAAAAGCTGATAGCAAACAATGGAATTGGTATTCAAATGAAAATTCAACTTATTCTGATTTTGCTACAAAAGCAAATATCAATAAGATGAAAATGGCTATTGCACAAGTAGAGGCAAACAAAGCGGCGGACGGCAATTATTCCGAGGCGGCGTACAATACCGCTTTGGCGGAAATCGGCGCGTTGGGTTTTGACGGATTCGATAGCGCAAAACTTGTGAAATTCATCAAAACGAACGTGATCGGCGATAGTCTTGTGAACAAAGACGACGAATACGCCGATACAATCAATCAAAAATATAGAGGTACTATTGATGTCGAAAGTATTAAAGCAATGAATAATGATAGTGCATATACAAATACCGATTCGCCGAGATTGTACAAGGGGTATAGCATGGTGTTGCCCGCGATTGTAAGTCAGGCAATCGGCAATACGTTTGAAAATACTACGCAGAAAATCTACCCCGCGATGAACAGATATGCGGTGCAAAGTTTTGATAATTTAAGCGGCGCGAATACGGCGCAGGCATACGAATCGATTGTACTGATGCCGAAAACGGAAATTCCCGCAACGAAGCTCGCGATAAAAATCAAAGGCGCAAGCAACGTAAGCGTGAAATGCGAAATTAACGGCAAAGCGGTACAAGTTTCCGCTTCGAACGACGGCGAGTTGCTTCTGATAGATTTACACGCGTATGCGAAGAAAATCGGCGCGTACAACGGCGGCAAGGAGAACGATTTTTCGCTTGACTTGTTCGGCAATTCGGGCGCAGGTGCGGCAGGCATTAACAACGGCGCGCACTATATTAAGCTGATTTTCGAAAACCAGAACGGCGGGAAGTTCTCGGTGGAAATCGACGGGTATTACAATAAATAACGGCGAAAAAAATAACGCAAAGAGGCGATAAAAATGAAGTGCTTATATTGCAGCTGTACGGAAAGCAAAGTGGTGGATTCGAGATCTTCGGACGACGCGCGCACGATACGCCGCCGCAGAGAGTGCGTAGGGTGCGGCAGGCGGTTTACCACGTACGAAACGATTGAAGTTACTCCCGTGCTTGTGGTGAAAAACAACGGCACGCGGCAGGCGTTCAATGCGGAAAAGATACGCAACGGCATTATAAAATCGTGCGAAAAGCGGCCTGTGGCAATGGCGACGATAGACGATATTGTGGCGGATATTTCGAAGCAGGTGTACAACAGCATGGAAAGCGAAATCACTTCGAAAAAAATC